>R15__coassemble_2002_pt1 | contig 9193 bp, 7 predicted proteins | sample R15__metabat2_high_PE_036 | metagenome-assembled genome bin R15 | reverse complement strand
CTTAATAACGATTCCTATGCTAATTCTGTTTTTACTATTTAATAAAAGAATTGTAGCGGGAATGACTGCTGGTTCAGTAAAAGGATAAAAAGAAAAGGAGTTCTCATGCCTTCTCAAAAACGATTAATACTTTCCTATGCGACAGTCGTGGTTTTACTTTCTATTATTTTGGGAAGCGTGTTTTTTCGTATGAATTATCGATATCAGATAGATAGGATGGAGAGGAATATGCAGACTGCATCCAATCAGGTTTTGTTGGAAGTGGAGGATGAACTGGAGAGAATGGATGAAGTGATTCGCTATATGCTTTCAGATAATGAGACATTGGAAAGTATTTTGTTACTTAGTAAGGTGTCGGAAGGGAAAGTTCCAATTAGTTATTCTTCGAATGCAAGGCAAATTATTTTCCATAGGATGGGAACAGACTTTATTTATAAAAATACATATCGAGTGGTTTACTACAATCCGTTAGGTGAAACGATATCTTCTTATACGCCGGATGATCATAGTGGGAAAGAAGCGGGAGAGAGAGGCGCTTTAAAAGACTATGAATATTTAAAACTAGCAGATGTAACATCAGGGAAAAATATTACGGTAGGTGCTCATAAAGATGTTTGGGGAAAGTGGGATGGCCCAAAGGTGATTTCCAGAGTGAAAAAAATCCAAGGAGAAAATCTGGGATATATAGAAGTAGAAAAAAAGTTGGAGGATTTTGAAAAAATACGTCCATCGGATAAAGAGGTAGCATATGTAGTCTTGGATAGAGACAGGATACTGTATCATAGTCAAAATTTAACAGCAGAGGAAAGAGGATTTTTAGAAACATATAGGGAAAAACAAGATTTAAAGGACGAAGATTTACCTTATAAGATATCATATTCAGAGGATAAAAGGCTGGGGATTCGAGTAATTAGTTTTCGCTCTATGAGTGATATCAAAAAGGAAATTATGACAATCGTTTATTCAGCTATCACATTAACATTGGTTGTATTTTTAATTAGTTTGTTTTTTGTGATTTTGTGGTCAAAATATTTGGCAAAACCTATTAGTAGTTTGACACGAATTGTGGAGGATACAGATTTAGAGACATTGAAAGATGCTACGTTTGATCATAAAATTTTTTCCAACAGTACGGAGGAAGTCAAGCGATTAGCAGAAAGCTTTGTTTCTTTGAAAAGAAGACTGGATAAATCTATTAGAAATGAAAAGAGAATTTCTCTACTGCAAATGCAGGCGCAGTTTGATACTTTACAAGCCCAGGTAAACCCGCATTTCATCTATAATGTGTTGAATATTATTTCCTCCAAAGGAATTTTAAGTGACGATGACAGTATTGCCAATATGTGTGGTGCTCTGGCAGATATGCTTCGATATTCTACAGATAATAAGGAGCGTTACGCATCTATTAAAAAGAGATGGATTATTTGAAAAAATATCTGTATTTAATTCAAGAGCGGAATCCTAACAGACTGGAGATTCATTGGCAGGTGGAAGAGCAAATAATAGATAATATTATTCCTAAAATGGCTTTACAACAGGTGGTGGAAAATTCAGTGAATCACGGATTGAAAAACACAATTGGGAAAATGAGGATAAAAGTAGATGGATATCAGACAAATAGAGGATGGAGAATAGAAGTAAGCGACAATGGGTGCGGATTCGATAAAAATATTTATGACAAACTTTTAGAGGAATTAAAACGGATAAAAGAAAATATTTTGTCAAAGTCGATGTCACCGGAGTTGGAAATAGGAGGAATGGGATTGATGAATACTTATGCAAGATGCCTGTTTCTTTATAATGTGGGAACTGTTTTTGAAATTGAGAATTCAGATAGAGGAGTGTCTGTGACCATTGGAGAAGAAAGGTGAAAAGACCATGTATGCAACCTATCGTGTAATGGTAGTTGAAGATGAAATCTTTGCTTTAAAAAGTATTTGTAAGATTATTGAAAAATACTGCCCGCAATATCGGGTGTTTGCTGCCTGTGAAAATGCAAGTGAAGCGATGGATCTTATTGTAGAGGATACTCCGGATATTATTTTGTCAGATATTCGTATGCCGGGTATGACAGGATTAGAATTAGCGGAATGGGTATATAGGGAATATCCGACGGTACAAGTCATTATTATTAGCGGATACCAGGATTTTACCTATGCGCAACGAGCAATTAGAGCACGCGTTTTGGACTATATTTTAAAGCCGGTGGTTCCTAGTAAAGTTTGCCAGACCTTGGAAAATGCCAAGGTTAGATTAATGGAGATACAGCAAAATAAAGTGAACGCACTTTTAAAACAAATTGTTTATGGGAAACCTGTAAAAGAGGAAGATATCAACAATTATATTTCATGTGATGGTTATTATGGAGCTGTTATTCGTCAGGGTGCATTACCGGGAAGATTTTTTGAGAAAAAAAGAGAAATTTTTAGCGATATCCATGACCATTATCTGATTTTTGGAAGAGATGAATCTGAAGAAATGCTTTTGATTCCTGAAGAATATGTAGATGGAAGCAAAGATTTTAAGGAACTGGTAAAAGAACGTGCCTATAAGGAGTTTGGTGATAGAGAATTTATTACGGCAGTTTATTCTAAGAAAGCGATTCAAAGAAACGAGCTGATTACAGCAATTCCTGACTTGTTTTCTAAATTGGACAGTCTGATAACGATTGGAAAGAATCAAATTTTATCTATGATAGAATGTCAGAAGAAAATACAGTCTTTTGATGAAGGGAAAAACTATCTTCCGGATGTGAGCGGTTTAGAAATACTGATAAGGAGCGGAAAGAAAAGAGAAGCGAAAGAATATATTCGAAGACAGTTTTTTATATGGCAAAAAGCAGAGCTACCTCAGCTAACTGTGGAGATGCTGACAAGAACTATCTTTTTACGAAGTGATTGGCTTGGTGAGAATAAGAAGTTTTTTAGGGAGAAAGAAGTTTGTTTTGATGAAGCTTTTTATTATGCAAAAAGTATGGAAGACTTAGCTGATTCTCTTTTAGATTTACAGTTTTTCGAGGAAGAAAAAGAAGTAAAAAATAGTGCGGAAGCAATATTTTTAAAAATAGTTGCCTATTTGGAAATGCATATAGCCAGCCATGTTTCTCTTCAGGATATTTGTAAAAAATTTGGCTTGTCTCAAACCTACGTTTCCAAGATTTTTCGTACTTATGCAGGCCTTTCTTTTAACCAATATAGGACAGATCAGAAAATGCAGATGGCTCAGAGACTTTTTAAGGAAAATCCGAATTATTATGTGAAGGATGTTGCATTTATGGTTGGTTATGAAGATCAATTTTATTTTAGTAGAATTTTTAGAAGTTATACGGGAAAAAGTCCATCAGTGTTTATTAAAGAAAATGAGGAGGAAGTAAAATGAAAATTCAACATTTACTGGTAAATAGGATAAAAAATCCTATAGGATTTGATTTGAATCAGGTGATGTTTTCTTATGTAGTAGAAGAGGCAAAGGGAAAGCATCAAAAGGTAGCCCGGATAGAGGTAGCAAAAGATAGAGATTTTAAAAAGCTTATTTTTGACTCAGGAGATAGGCAGGACATAAAAAGTACCGGATTTTTACTACCCGACGAAATTGAGCTAGAGAATGAATGTAGGTATTTTTGGAGAGTATCTGTAAAGGATGAAACAGGTGATTTTGCACAAAGTAGAGAGGCTTTTTTTGAGACTGGAAAAGGCAAAGAGTGGATTGCGGATTTTATTTCACCGGTGGCAGATAGGCATATGCAGGCAGTTCTCTATAAAAAAATTTGTATCAATAAGCCTGTAGCAAGGGCAAGGATGTATATGACCGGTCTTGGGCTTTATGAATTTTATGTAAATACTAAAAAACAGGGAGAAGAATGTCTTTTGCCGGGATTTACTAATTATGATGCATGGATTCAGTATCAAACATTTGAAATCACATTAAAAATCGGGGAAAATCTTTTGGAAGTTGCTTTGGCAGATGGATGGTACAAAGGATGGTACGGTCTTAGACAGAATCATGATAATTATGGAGATAGATTGGCATGCATTGGACAATTACATATTGAGTATGTTGATGGAAGTAAAGAAATTATTGGAACAGATACTTCATGGAAGGCAAGAAAGAGTAAAGCATATGAGAGTAGTATTTATCTGGGAGAATATTTTGATGATACGTTGGATACATCGGAAAGTTTTGCTACAGAAGTTTTGCAGTTGGATAAGAGTAAATTAAGTCCACGCCTATCCCCTAGAATTATTATAAATAATAGGCTCAAACCTATAGAAGTTATCCATACACCAAAGGGAGAGACTGTACTGGATATGGGACAAAATATGGTAGGTTGGTTGGAGTTTTTATGTAAGGCTCCTAAGGGGAAGGAAATATATTTACAATTTGGTGAAATTATGCAAGACGGTTGTTTTTATAGGGATAATTTAAGAACCAGTAAAGCGGAATTTAAGTATATTTCAGATGGTAATGAAAAATGGGTGAGGCAACACTTTACTTTTTATGGATTTCGATTTATCAACGTTGTGGGATGGGAAGGAGAAATAAATCTGCAGGATTTTACTGGCCTGGTCATCCATTCGGAAATGGAAGAGATAGGTTATCTTAGAACATCAAATAAATTAGTAAATAGATTAATAGAGAATACAAAATGGGGAATGAAAGGAAATTTTTTAGATATTCCGACAGATTGTCCACAAAGAGATGAGAGGTGTGGATGGACGGGCGATGCACAGATTTTCTCAGGAACAGCTTCTTTTACCATGGATACGGCAGCTTTTTATACTAAATTTGGAAAAGATATTTATTCAGAGCAACTATCACACGGGGGGAGTGTACCGGATACTGTCCCACAGTGTCATAATGTAGGAGACGGTTCGGCAGCTTGGGGAGATGCGGCTACGATTATTCCATGGAATGTGTATTTGCATTTTGGCGATATCAGTATTTTGCAAAGACAATACCAAAGCATGAAAGACTGGGTAGAGTATATAAAGAGTGATGATGAAAAAAATAGTAGAAAACGTTTGTGGTTATCCGGTTTTCAGTATGGAGACTGGCTGGCATTAGATGGGAATTATCCGGGGGGAGTGTATGGAGCCACAGATCCGGGATATATAGCATCCGCTTACTATTATTACTCTACGTCCATTACGGCAAAAACTGCTAAAATTTTAGGGCAAAAAGAGGACGCTGATAAGTATGAAAGGCTAGCAAATGAGATTAAGAAAGCTTTTATAAGAGAATATTTTACACCAGCAGGAAAACTGGCGGTAGATACAATGACAGCACATGTAGTAGCGATTTGTTTTGACCTTACACCAGATTTTGCTAAAGAAAAAGTAAAAGAAGGGTTACTATATTTACTTAGAAAGAGCAGGTATCATCTGACTACCGGCTTTGTGGGGACTCCATATCTTTGTAGGGCTCTTTCTGAGGTGGGATTAAATGATATTGCTTATCATTTGCTCCTTGAGGAGGGATATCCAGGTTGGCTTTATGAGGTACTTATGGGGGCAACTACTATTTGGGAACGCTGGAATTCTGTGGAGCCTGATGGGAAAATTAGTGGAACTGAGATGAATTCTCTTAACCACTATGCTTATGGTTCCATTGTCGAGTGGATGTATCGCTATATGGCAGGAATTTCTCCAAATGAGAATTATGGTGGTTTTAAGCACTTTACTATTGCTCCCAAGCCAAATTATCAGATTCCTGAAGTAGAATGCAGATTAAATAGTGCTTCTGGAAATATTGTCAGCAAGACTCTTATTGAAAATGGAAGAGTGACTATTTCCGTGGAAATCCCCTTTGATACGAGTGCAAGACTTGTTTTACCGGATGCGAACACAAAAGAAATGGAAGAGTTATTGACAAATAGAACAGATATAAAAAAATGGGAGATGCAGGGAAATGATGCAAATCTTATTTTGGAATCAGGTAGCTATGACTTTACATATTTTCCGGCAGTTCCTTATAGAAAAGTTTATAGTGAAAATTCTCCGATGGAAGAGTTGGAGAAAAATCCAAAGACGAAGAAAATTTTAGATGAGCAATATTTTCCATTGGTGGGACAAATTCCATTCGAAAAAGAACTTTATACTTTACAAGAGCTAATGAATGGTCCCTTTACAGGGGTTTCTCATGAACAACAAAGGAAGATAGACAAATTACTCAGGGCAGTAGAATAGAAAATATTTAAGTAATAAGTCAGGTTGCAAAAAGTAGCTTGACTTGTTACTTTTTGCGAATAAAATAAAAATAGAATATAACTTATCAAGAGGGTAAGGAGGAAATACAAATGAAGATGGCAATACTTGGAGCAGGTGGAATCGCTACAAAGATGGCAACAACTATTAGAGAAATGGCGGAAGTGGAAAGTTATGCGATTGCTTCCAGAGATTTAAAAAAGGCAGAGGACTTTGCAAAAGAATATGGAATGCAACATGCCTATGGTTCTTATGAGGAGATGTTGGCGGATCCCAAGGTGGATTTGGTTTATATAGCAGTACCTCATTCTCATCATCATGAGTGGACCTTGAAAGCTTTAGAAGCAGGGAAGCATGTGTTATGCGAAAAAGCATTTGCAGTCAATGAAAAACAGGCAAGAGAAATGATAGAGCTTGCCAAGGAGAAAGGACTTTTGTTGGCAGAAGCTATTTGGACAAGATATATGCCGTCTAGAAAGATAATCACAGAGATTATTGAAAATGGAACGATTGGAGAATTAAAAACGATTTCCGCAAATTTGGGCTATAAGATTGACCATGTGGAAAGAATCATGGAGCCAAGCCTTGCAGGCGGAGCGCTTTTGGACTTAACAGTATATCCGCTAAATTTTGTAAGTATGTTTTGGGGAGATGATATCAAAAAAATACAGGGACACTGTGTAAAAACTAAAAGCGGTGTAGATGGACAGGAGACAGTTACTATTGAATATCAGGATGGAAGAGTGGCAACGATGTTTACAACGATTTATAGTTTGACTGACCGTAAAGGATTAATATGTGGAAGCGAAGGATTTATAGAAGTAGAGAATATTAACAATCCGGAATCCATAAAGGTATATAAGCCGGAAAATAATGGTCCTAAATTATTCGCTGAATATCCCATACCGGAGCAGATTACAGGTTTTGAATATCAGGTAGAAGCATGCATGACAGCTATCAAAGAAGGAAAAACAGAGTGTCCTCAAATGCCACACTCTCAGATTATTGAGATTATGCGTCAGATGGATGAATTAAGAAGACAGTTTGAAATCGTTTATCCTTTTGAGTAAAAAATAAAAATCCCCCATAAGTAGATTGTGGCTATTTACCTTGTCTACTTATGGGGAATCATATCATGTTCGGCTCCTGATTTTATAGGAATTAAAATTAATCGGATATAAGTTTATTGTTTTCCAAACGATAGACCCTGTCTACCAAATCCAATACCCTTTCATCATGGGTCACCATAACGGCTGCTTTTTGCTCTTTTTTTACCTGATGCCGAATCATTTCTACGACTTGACGACCGCGATTTGCATCTAAGGAAGCGGTCGGTTCATCTGCTAAAATCAGGGACTGATTAGAGGCAAAAGCACGGGCTATGGCAGTTCTTTGACGTTCTCCGCCGGATAGCTGTGCCGGATACTGTTTTCTCACTTCAAAAATTCCCAGTTCTTTTAATAGTTCTTCTTTTCTGGAGGAAGACAGATTTTTATTGGTCACTCCAAGTTGGTCTTGCACTTTTAGGTAAGGTAAAAGCTGATGATTTTGAAAAATAAAACCAATATGCTCTCTACGCTGTTTGGTCCAAAGTTTTTTCTTTAAAGCAGTCATATCCTGCCCATGGATGAAGACGCTCCCACTATCCGGCGTCATAAGCAGACCTGCAATAGATAAAAAGGTACTTTTTCCGGAGCCGGAAGGACCTAAAACGGCTACAAATTCACCGGCATTGACTGTAAAATCAAGTGAGTCAAGAATTGTACGCTTTTCTTTTCCGTCTTTATAGGATTTTGATATGTTTCTCAAACTTAAGATAGAACTCATGAATTTTCACCTCCTATGACCTGTACAGGATCAAGCTTTGCCACTTGGATGATAGATGCAAGACTTCCCACTAAAGAAATCAGGATAAAAGAAACAGAAACGAGAGCAATTTCATTATTTTGCAGATAAAAAGGCATCGTGTTTGGAAGTGCAGATGCCATAGCATAAACCAAAATATCTGCAATGATTGTTCCTATAAAAGCAACCAGAAATACTTCTGAGACAATAAACCTTACTAATTCTCCTCCGGAAATTCCTATAGCTTTCATAATTCCAAATTCCTTCATCTTTTGTAGATTAATAATATAAAAGAAAATGGCAAGAATAAGGGCAGCAATCAGTAGAAGTACCCATACAACCATAGTAATGGTCATCTGCTCTGCCTGATAACCCGGAAGTTTTAAAACAACATCCTCCTTGGAAAGCAAAACATAGGATTTGGAATCAATTTCCTCTTTTAGTTTCTTTGATAGGTCAGAGGCGCTTTTATCATCCAGAGTAAGTGCTAAAGCATGTGTGGAGGGCTGGTAGAGAGGATTTATATCTGTCATTAATTTACTATAAGTATCTTTGCTGATATAGCCGACGGATACATGTCCATACATTTTATCTTTGGTAAATCCGACGACCTTAAAAGAAAGGCCGGTGGAGGAATCTAAAACATTATCGCCCAAATTTACAGTTTCCATAAAATCATCATTCAGAACGATTTCATGTTCGCTTGAATTTTTTGATAGAGAATCTCCGGAAATAATGTCAGGGGATAAATCCTCTTTTGGGTCAATAGCAAAATAGACAATATCTGTTTTTTCATCAGATTCTTCGGTTTGCAGATACATTCGTTGAATATCAAGACCGAAACTTTTTGTATCTGTTAAGGATTGTATCTTGTTAAGGCTGTCTTTTGGAATATTAGAGACTGTAATCAGTCCTTCCGCTTCTTCTTGTAAAATAAAATAGTTGGCAGGTGTACTTTCGACACCTGAAGAAACCGCTCTTCCAAGCCCCCTTACTAAACCGGTTAAAAATAAGACCATAAACATAAGTAAGATAATGATAAGCCCGACCAGAAGATATTTTTTCCAATAGTAGCGTAATTCTTTTAGAGCATTTTTCATGGCTTTTCCTTTCTTTTTGATTTTTTGTTAATAGTATTCCTTTAC
>R15__coassemble_1929_pt1 | contig 9489 bp, 10 predicted proteins | sample R15__metabat2_high_PE_036 | metagenome-assembled genome bin R15 | reverse complement strand
GATTTATTAGCTATGGCTGACCTGGTAAACACCAGAGCCGGCGCCAATGCCATTTGTGAAATCAGTGCTCAAAAAAAACCTAACCTGCTCATTCCGCTTTCTGCTAAAGCCAGTCGCGGAGATCAGATTTTAAATGCTCGCTCTTTTGAAAAATTAGGTTATAGTATGGTAGTAGAGGAGGAAAATCTTTCCGATATTTCCCTCTATAACTCCATTTGCCAACTCTACCAGAATCGCCAGACTTATATAGATGCTATGGCACAAAGCCAGCATATGGACTCTATTGCCCATATTGTAAACTTAATTACCTCTATTTCCAAATAATCTCTGCCCATAAAATTTATATAAAGATAAAACCGCCCATCCCCTTTGATATGTACCCCTTTTTCTGGACATCCAGAGAAAGGGGTACATATCACTTATCTGACAAATTCTAAGCGACTCTTTGACTGAGCAAACAGTAAAAGAGCCCTTTATCAGAAGGGGTAGAGCGGTTTTTCTAATATTTTTATACTATAGATTCGGTTTTACTCTATAGCTCCAACTCTATAGCGCTTTTTTAATTTTGGACAAAATCTCTTCTTTTTCTTCTTCTGATAAAATTCCCGGAGTCCAAGTGATTCCTGCATTATCATTCTCATAGCGAGGGATTAAATGCATATGAAAATGAGAAACAGTCTGCCCTGCAGCTTCTTTATTATTTTGTACCACATTGTATCCATCACATCCAAGAATCGGCGTCATAGCAAGAATGATTTTTTTTGCCAAAACCATAGTCTTTGCTAAAATCTCGTCCGAAAGTTCATAAATATCCGCCCCATGGCTTTTAGGCACCAATAAGGCATGCCCTTTTGTCGCCGGTCCCAAATCTAAAAACACACGAAAATTCTCATCCTCATAAATGGTTGCAGACGGAATTTCTCCATTAGCTATTTTACAAAAAATACAATCTGTCATATACATTCTCCCTTATCCTACATTCTTATTCCATAGCCTACCTATCCTTTTTGGTACTCTCTTGGCTATGTATCCTTTAGATAAGTTTATCACCTTTTTTATCCCCTGACGAGTACCTAAGCATGAAATTCGTAGGAGATATCCGCAAAAGTAATTTTATCTCCATCTACCAGTTTTCTCTCTTCTTTCAAATTTAATCGAACTTCGTTAAGATAGGTTCCATTTTTAGATCCCATATCCTGAAGCCACCACTCTCCCTCCACTTTTTTTATCTGTGCGTGCAGACGGCTAATTACTTCCTTATCTAAGTAAAATCCTGTAATATCCTTGGTCTTTCCCACTAAAACAGAATTTTCCTGCAAAGTAAATAAAAAAGGGAGATTTTTCTCTTTGTCACTATCCAGTAAAAGCAAATAACTGCCTTTTTCCTTAATTTCCCTTGCCAAAAAGACAGTCTCTTTGCTATCGCCCTCTCTCTCTAAAATACTTTCCCACGCATCATAAATTTGAGTTTCTACCGGGTCTTCCTCGCTTCTTTTTTCCCGGCTTTGTTTATTCTCTCTTTTATCTTTCTCTTCTATCGTATCTCTTTTTAATCCATGAATATTCCTGACTTTTCCACTCTTTCTTCTTTTTTCTTTTAAAAATGCAAATACAGCCATTATCCCCCACAAACAGGCAAAGGAAATTGCCAAATTCTCCGCACTTAAATAATAAGAAAGAAAGCTGTAATGGAGCAAAAAACCGACAGCCAGGCACACGATACCTGAAACAATTAAAAAAAGAAATATATTTCCCTTTTTTTCACTTTCCTCTTTGACTCAAAAGGGAGGAATCTCTTTATTTACAATGTTTTCATCTTCCTCTTCTAAAAAGTTTTCTACTCTTATTTTTTGCTCCGCCTTTTCCTCAACAAAAGGAGTATAAACAAGTTCTTTTATGACTTTAAAGGATAAATGCTCTTTGGAACTTTCTCTATAAATATCATAGGTCAGTTTTATACCTCGCTTACCTTTATGGTCTGCCCTGGTCAAGAGATATTCCATGAGTCTTTGAAACTTATCCTTTATTTTTCCACTGGGAAAAGGTAATACTAAAAACGAAATCTTTTCTAAATTTTTATCCAAATAAATAGCATTTGCCTGTAAAAATAAATATTCCGAAGGAATCAAATACTCTTCCAGATATTCCAGACTTTTTATTAAAGTTCCTATCAACCGTTTTAAAAAGCTTTCCTCCAAGTCATCCCCTCGCAACAAATCCTCTAAGGGCTGTAAATCTGTAATATCATAAGAAATATAGGTTTGCCCATTCATATTTTCCATGAAAAAATCTAAAATATTAGGACTTTTATTATTTTTTAACATTTGATAGACATATTCCGTAATTATTTCCTGAGAAATTACATGCAATTCTAAAAAGGTACGATTCCATTCTTTTCTTATTCTCACTTCATAGTTCGCCAAATTCTCTTTTTCTATTTTTTTGTTAAAACTCTCATCTGTCGTATAAATATCACCGGTTTTATAATCTTCCTCATCGTCTCTTCCCTGATTTTCCATTGAAATCCTCCCCACACTGCCTTTGTCTCACCCTCTATCAGAACCTTTACTTTAAATTTGTCACTTTTTTCGCTTGTTTTTAACGAAAAAATTGCAAAGGGTAAATTACTTTTTAATTGCTCCAATTTTATTTTCATTTCTTTTTGACCGTTATGGTCTCTTTGAACAGATGCTATAAGACCGTCTAAAGCCACCTCCTCCACAGCCACCCTTGCCCATAAGCAATGATAACTGTGAAAATTTATATAGATTAACCCTATAATCACATACAAAATGATAGGCATTAAAAGAGCACATTCCACCGTAATACTCGCCGTTTTTATCTTTCTTTTCATAGCAGTGCCTCCAAAAAAAGTCCTAAAAACAAAAAAGGAATATAGGGAATACGAATTTCCTTTTTGTTTTTTACAACAACATACAAAAGTACAGAAACCAAAAAGAGTATTATAAAGGAGTATAGTAAAAGTCGAATCATAGCAAATAGCCCTAAGTAAAAACCTGTTAAAAGAACCATAAATCCATCCCCATAACCTATTTTTTCTCTCGTCAAAAAAGATATTCCAAAAAAACAAAGACCCAGTGTACTTCCAAGCAAAGCATTTCCCCATGAAATATCCTGATAAAAAATAAGAAATAAGACTCTAAAAACTATTCCCAACAGGCAAAGCCTTAGAGAAATTTCTCTCTTTTTTAAGTCTAAAAAGCTCTCTAACAATAAAACACAAAACAAAATCCCAAAAACTATTTTCTTTTCCAACGACTATCCCTCTTTTTCAAATTCTTCCACAGATTTTCCACTCATCTAAACCCCATTTTTCAAAAAACTTTCTTCTCTCTCTTTCCACAACTTCTTCACATACACTTCATAGGTTTTCTTCTTTCTACAAACCTTTACTGTCCATGCACCTTTCCACACCTTGTGCAGGCAGTTAAGCCTTGAAGCTCCTTACTATCCACCAGACGTCCTGACCTTTTTAGCCCGCTGCAATTTTTATCCATATGATAGGCATTCCCTCTAGATGTGATATAAACACTTTCCCCATGATAACTCCCACACTTTTCACAAACCTTATAATGATTGCCATAGGCATTGCGTTTTTCTTTAATACTATTCTTTGACATTTCTATGACGGATACATTGATATAAGAACATAGGGCATCTTTATGATAAACACTCTCATAATCACTTACATAGACCATATCAGATTCCTCTATTAGTTTTTCTGCACTGCCCTTTTCATAGCCTGTCCATGCACGCACCCTACCACTTACCCAAAAGGAAAGATCTTTTATAGGAAATACTTGCAAAGGAAAATGATAGCTTCCCCTATGACCCAAATCTATAATGCCGTCTTTACCGGCACTTTCACTTGACAAATAAGCATACATACCAAGTTCTTTTGCTTGCTCTGCGGTGTCTACACTTTCCTTTACCTGGGCTTTTACTGCATACATAAAACAAATCAAAGTCAGCATAGCCATAAAAAACAAAGGTAGGACAAGGGCTGTTTCTATAGTAAGCCCTCCTCTCTTCAAGAGGCAGAGGGATGCGCTTTTCTGTGCGTGAAGAGAATGGATTTTATTTTTTATTTTTTGTTTTATTTTAGAAAAACGCATCCCTCTACCCCCTTACATATCGTATCCATAACCTCTGACTACCTCATAAACCTTTTTTCCCTCCGACTTTATGCTCATAAAGCCCTCTATATAGACAAGGCTATTATCTAATCTAAAATTTTCTTTTTTATATTCATTTCTCATCCTCTCCTCCATTAAATCCATACTTCGAAAAAGCACATCTTCCTGATTTTCTTTCAACAAAAGAATCCTCAAATACTCTTTATAAGATAGCCCCTCTTTGTTCTTTTTTTTCGTCTTTGTCTCTTCTACATTTGCCAGATTTTCTAAAGATAGATTCCATGTCGATTTCTCTTTCATCAAGGGAATATTTCCCCCTGCCAGTAGCTCTTTTACATCCAAAATACTTTCTCCAAATGCCCAGCAAGCTAAAAGCACAAGCTCCAAAGCGGGCGACAGTGCAGGAAATCCTATGGATGAGGCTATAAGCCGGGCAAACGCTTCTGCTTCCTGTCTTTTTTCTCCATCCGAGTACAAATAGGCAAGGTTTGCCGCTTCCCGTATAAGCAATAGCTCATTTACCACCGCTTTTAAATTCTCTCTATCTTCTGTCTTTCCACCTATTAAATACTCTAATTGATATCGAAATTTTTCTTTTCCCTTATCTGTATATCCTTTAAACCTGCCCAAAAGATATTCCTGATATAGCAAATCCGAAACAGTCGAATCCACATCCTCATTTATAGCATAGCTTCCCATACCGCTCGCTAAATTTCTTTTTGAAAACAGAAGCTTATCATTTAATATTCCACCTGAAACTTCTGCTACATTCTCCAAAACCAGTGGTAAGACACCATCCGACTTTATCTTTGCAACACTTTCTATTGGGTTTTTAAAGTCCGCTGGAACTTCTATTTTTTCCTCATTGCCATCATCCTCCTCTAAACTTTCTTCCCCAAAATTCACAGCTTCTGACATCTCTTCTTTTAAGGCCTCTTCCTCCTGCCTCTGTGCCGCCTCTTCCTTTAAAGTGTCATAATCCATTAGTGCCTGATCACTGCTTTGCCCCTTGTTTTTACTTAAAAGATCTTCTACAGCACGACTCTCTTTTAATAAACCTTTCACCTTTTCCTGCAAGTAAGTATCTTTTACAGCATGAATAATCTGCCCTTTTAAGACTCTTCCTCCCCCATCACTTGCCAAAGCATATCCTGAAATCCCCCCTCCACTTCTTTCTATGGAGAGAAGTCCTCCTCCCCATAAAACATTACTTTTCTCTGGACTCAGTATAGTTTTTTGATAATCTTTTAACTTACTGTTAATAATTTCCGCACGAAAGGCGGAACTTTCATAGCCCGCATCCAGCACGAAAACATCGAAAGCTTCCAGCATAGCCCTGTCATATTCCGCCATAAGAGAATATAAGCTTTGATCCATAGCACTAATTGCAAGTACTCTGGCAGCCATAATCTTGGCAGATAAAATCGTAGTGCAAATAAGACCGCAAATTAGACTCAACATTAAGCTTAAATACAAGGTTATGCTGGCTTTTTTCATACTCTTCCTCCCTTTTTCTACCTGAAAGTTTCTACCATATCGCTTAGATTCCCTTACTTTGACTGCTTATTTTCGACAATATGTCATTTACCAGACTTACCAACTGCTTTTTAAATATAATGACAAGCCCTATTAAAACAACTAAAATCAAAATAATCTCCACTACTCCTACCGCGTCTTCTTCCAGACACATCTGTGTAATATCTCTCATACTCTCACCCCCTTTCCTTTTAAAAATTCATCATTGCCGGAACCAATAAAATCATAAAAATCAGAATCAACATAAGTATCATTGGAAGTAAAAGTTTGGTTCCCGCCTCTTCTGCACTTACCCGAGCCGCTCTTTTTCTGTCCTCAAAGGCATCTCTTGCCTCAGACTCTAAAAGCCTTAAGATACTGCCACTTCCCTTTTTTACATTTTGACTTAAAAGACTTGATAAAGTCTTATACTTTAAAAGACTGGACCTCTCTCCTAGGTGCACATATGCATCCATTTCACCAACACCCCGCTCCATTTCTTTTAAGGTATATAAAATTTCCTCATAAGCCCACCGTTTTTTCTCTTCTATATTTCTTTTCTTTTGGTAATCCAAGCCAATTTTTCCCATAGCATTTCTAAGACTCATACCTGCCCCCAAAAGTAAAGTAAGTTTAGAGACAATTTCAGGATAATCCAAAAGCATCTGCCTTCTCTTTATCTTTTCTCTTTCTCGTCTTTTCTCCCTTTCCACAAAGGGAAGTATCACAGAAAAAAGCAGTAAAATCAGTAAAACCCCTACAAAATCCTTTGATTTTTCCTCATACCAGGATACCTGTTTTCCCTCCAGACTTTTAGGCAAGACATACTCTTTTTCTTCCTTAGAATCCTGATTTTCCTTTTGCGATGCATCCTTTAGTCTCATATCCAGACTTTGAGATTCTCTGTTTGGCGGATATACTTTTATGGTCTGCCTATAATCATAAAGAGCTTCTTTAAAAAACAAACGGCCGATAAGCTCCAGACTCTCCCCCTCATTTGGGATATCTTTTGCCAATTTTCCTTCCCAACTTACCAAATCGGGACTACCGCTAATCCACTGAATCTCAATAGGATTTCCCTTCAAATTTGTTACCAAATTTAGAGGCTTTGTAATATGCATAAAGTCTTTATTTTCCCCCAAAATAAGCTTCGGCAATTTTTCTAAAACTTCTCTTTGATAATTTTCAAGTTCTGTTTTAGAATACTCTCTCTCTTCTATTTCCAGTTTTACCCTTTGCCTTTGTCCATTCTCTCCTACTACTGCATAAACTTCCTGCTCATAGGTTCCCTGTCCATACTCCCTTCTTTTTAAAGTTTTTAAAGACTTTTGATTACCCATTTGATAATTTGCAAAAAACCCTAGAGTAAGCAACAGGGTGAATATAATAATATACAGGCTTTGAATCAAAATTTTCGTAGAAAATCCTGAAAGATAAGGGGAACTCCTCTTTATTTTTTCTATCCTCTTTTCCAATCGCTCTTGCCAAATCATATTCAAAATTTTCTCCCTACACCTCAATATCTACAATATGACGCCCCCACAAGTAAGCAAAAATATACAAAGCCAATGCCAAAGTCATAAGCAGGATACCCGGTACGTTGTGGTAAAGACCTCTTAAAAATTCTTTCGACCCCAAGCGAAGATATAGAAGAATTCCTGCCGGCATAAAAGACATAATTGTCTGCTCCATTTGTTTTCCTTGCAAAGAAGCCCGTATCTCCTTTTTAATTTCTATCTTTTCTCCGGTTTTTACAGCGGTTTCTTCCAACGTTTTTGCCATATTTCCACCCATACGCTTAGCTATTGTAAATACAGATGCAAAATTCATAATATCCTCCAGCCTGCTTCTCTTTGCCAAATCCATAAACAGTTCCTCCAGCGGGATTTGTAACTGCATTTGCTGACAAATTCTAAGTAATTCCTGCATAATGCAAGCCTCCTTGTCATAGACTTTTCCCAAATCCTGTCTACACTCTCGAACCGCATTTTCTATTGAGTAACCTGCCTGCATAGACACTCGAAGCGATGCCAACATATCTTTAAACTGTAAATTTAAACTTTCTTTTCTTCTTTTTATACAATTTTTCTTTTCCTCTTTGAAATAAAAGTATGCAAAGATAGGACTAACTATCAGAAACCACCATGAATCATAAAATAAATAGGATACTCCCAAACAAAGTCCCAAAACTTTTATGCTGTAAAAAATCCACTCTTTTTCGGAAAATGAATAGTCATCATAGAAAATTCTGTATTTTCCCTTATCTTTTAATCTTTGCCCGGTGAAAAAGCTCTTCTTTCTTATAAAGTTGTCCCTCACTGTCTCTTTCATATAAGATATGGATTTGAACTTCTCCCTGATCATAATCTATCACCTCCCCTATTTCCATAACCTTCCGCTTCCCCTCCCTATCCCTACCCAAATGCACCAGAATCTCTATTCCGGATGCAATTTGTCTTCGTATCGCCTCCAGGGGCAGCTCCACTCCCATAAGTACCATAGTTTCTAAACGACTTACCATATCCTTAATACTGTTGGCATGTGCTGTACTAAGAGAACCATCGTGTCCGGTATTTAAGGCTTGCAATAAGTCAAGAGTTTCCTCTGACCTACACTCTCCTACAATAATACGGTTCGGTCGCATTCTCAGTGCCGTCTTTATCAAGTCTCGGATTCGAATTGTTTTGTTGCCTTCCACATTTGCTTCTTTTGCCTCCAAACGCACCAGATTGCTAATGCCTTGAATTTGCAATTCCGCACTATCTTCAATTGTAATAATTCTCTCATCTTTTGGGATATGGTTTGATAAGGCGTTAAGAAATGTTGTTTTTCCTGAAGAAGTTCCTCCTCCAATCATAATAGAATAACCTTTTGCTACCACCCTCTTTAAAAAATCTGCCGCTTCTTTGGTCAGGCTTTCTCTCTTTACTAAATCTTCCAGGGTAATGGCATGATCCGGAAATCTCCGTATGGTTAAAATAGGACCGTTTAAGGCTATGGGTGGCAAGACAACATTGACACGAGAACCGTTGGCAAGTCGTGCATCCACAATAGGGGAACTTTCATTCACCACCCTATTACAATCCCCCACAATCTGCTGAATTACATCCTCCAGCTTTGCTTTGGAAGTAAATTGTTTTTCCCATCGTTTTAATTTTCCTTCTCTTTCAATAAAAATATCTCTCCAACCATTGACCATAATTTCCGTGATAGAATCATCGGCAAGTAGCTCCTCCAAAACATCCAACTTACCTAAAGAAAAGTATAGACGTCTTCTAAGCTCTAAACGTTCTTTTAAGGTCAGTGGAGACCTCCTACTTTCTTCTAGAATAAAACGATCAATATTTCGGTAAATCACTTCCTTATCCATGCTACCCACCAAATCCATGGCCTCTAAAAGCTTTCTATATAATTTTTCATATAATTCATCCATGCATTTCCCCTTTTCTAAGGACTTCTCTTACATAAGAGCCAAACTCTCCCCATAAAAGCTCCTCTATAAGGCAAGCAGAGTCTTTTTCTTCTCCCTCTTTTGGTAGACTAATCTTTTTTATTTTTTCCAATATTGGAATCCCATCCCACATTCTCATTAAATTTTCAAACTGTAAAATCTTTCCCCTGGAAATTTTATCGTCCTTTACAGGCATATATATGGCATCACATAGCCCCAATAAGTGAAACAAATCTTCTAATCCTTCTCCAAAATCAATAATAATTATCCGGTAATTTCCCTGACTTTGTAACAACTCGAAAAAGTCTTTCCATTCCCCATAATTCATTGAGAAAAAATCTTTTGGATTTTTAGCCGGTGCTATAT
>R15__coassemble_1919_pt1 | contig 9533 bp, 10 predicted proteins | sample R15__metabat2_high_PE_036 | metagenome-assembled genome bin R15 | reverse complement strand
AAGAGATAGTGTCAGCAAAAATACATTTACATACCTTATAATTTTACTTTTCTTCATTTATCTTCCCCTTATTTTCAAATCCTATCCCCTATCTACTTTCCATCTATTAAGCAAAGAACTTTTTTGTCTTTTACTTTCCTCCAACTTCTATTTTTTGCGAGTAATAATTTTAGCAAAAAGAGTAATAATCAAACACATAAATAACACTCCCACGGCTATGACAGTTCCGACATAAACCTTGTGAAGCCCTTCCTCATAAGCTGCCTTTTTTCGGTCTGCCTCTGCCTTTTTGGTCGAGTCTTCTTCCTTTTCTTCTATGGATGCATCTACCGGCACTACCTCTTTTTCTGCCACAGAAGAAGGATCTATAAAAGCATTCCAAGATGGAATTGTCACTGTTACTTCTCCCACCCCAAAATTCTCATAGTAATAAAACAACTTCACATGTTCATCAGTCGCCTTCTCCGCTCTGGTTGTCTCGCCTATACTTACATTAATAGGAAGAATACCCTTTCCCCCGCTGATGACTTCCATCCCCTGAGAAATATCCTGTACCATAAAATTTTGATATCCATAATCCAATAACTTTTTACTCTCTGCCTCTACATTGTCCGCTCCTACACCGCCAAGAAATACCATGTAAGAAGCTTCCGCCCTCTGACAAAGACCCACAACCAAACTGTCTTCGCCTTCTACACTTGTCTGTTTGCCACCGACAAGTCCGTTATATGCGTTTTCACTGCCACTGATAAAGGATAAAGAATTTCTAAGTTCCCTTGGCTCGCCTGTCATATTCGTTGCCGGTATCGTATAAATCGGAGATACCAGAATATTCCTTAACTGTTCATTTGCATAAACCGCCTTACAAATATTTTTCAAATCCATAAGAGAGGTTTTCTGATTTTCTGCAAAAAGTCCTGTAGGATTTACAAAGTTAGTGTTGCTGCAACCAAGCGATTTGGCTCTCTCATTCATCATAAGAGCAAATTCTTCACTGCCTCCTGCAAGAGTAACTGCTACCTGATTTGCAACTTCGTTTGACGAAGATGTCATCAGGGCTGCCAAGCAATCGGCAACACTTAAGTTTTCTCCCGCCTGCAAAGGAATCCCCAAAACATTTTCTCCGTTAAGTTGTCCCTCTTCCATAGTAATCGTATCTGTCAGTGCCCTATTTTCTGCCAATAATAAAGCAGTCATATACTTAGTCAGTCCTGCCGGCGATAATTTTTTACTGCATTTTGACTCAAAAATAATCTGATCGCTGTCAATATTATAGAGCAAACCGGACTGGGCTTGAATTTCCGGAGCCTGCGGCCACTTGTTTTGCAATACCTGCTCTCCTGTTTGTTCCTGATTTGTCTGATTAACATTTCCATCTGTCGCAGTAGCGTGTATATGATAGCTATTAAATGACATCACTAAAGTAAAAACAGACAAAAATAATCCTATTTTTCTTTTCAACATTTCAAAACTCCACCAAAATTTATTTTCTTTTTTCTTTCAAATAATGTCTCTATTATATGCCATTTGTCTAAGTCAATCAAGATAAGTCTCACCTTACAAATCATATTTTGTTCTCTGATTTTTATATGCCAATTCCTGATTGTCTTTCCCTTTCACACTTACCTTTGAAAAGATATTATCCGTTTTTTCATCTAAGCTTTCCCGTGAATCTGCCAAAACATAGCACCTTGCCAGGTAAGGTCTTGTAAAAGTCTCTATCTTTTCTCCCTCCTTATAAAAGCTCCAACTTTCCTTAACAAAGTCCTGCAAAAAGGCTGATTTTAATCCTGTCATATCCATAATCACATCTTCTTGTCCCTGAAAATACAACACTGCCCCGTGCTTTTTAAAGAAAGGACTATGCTTTTTAATTTTTTCTTCCAAGTTAGGATTATCTTCCGCATAGTCTAACAAATTCTCTTCCAGAGATAAATCACTACAGTAAGAAATAAGTTCATGCTCGTAACCCAAAAATCGGGCAGCTACCTCACATACCTTAATCTTCTCACCCGGCTTCCAGAAAAATTGCATAGAAAGCTCCCCCTCTTTTTGCCCGGTAAAAGAAAGCACCTTACTTAAAATCTCTTTGGTCTCTTCATAAACCTGTCTTGTAAAACAAGAGGGATACACATTTCTGCTATTGATAGGAATCTGTCCCCTAACAACTTGTGTCTTTTCCCTATCCGCTATACTCAATATATAAAGTTCTCCCGACATTACCCAGGCAGTCACATTAAACTCATACCCATCGTGATATTCTTCCGCCAAGACACTCTTTATACCGGAACTTTTACAGGCTTCCTCAAAAACTTCCCTTACCTGTCCCGGCTCATCTAAGACAAAGATACCTCTGGAACCATACATATCCACCGGCTTTATGACAATGGGAAATTGTAGGTTTTTAAGACTCTCTTCTATAAAATCGCTCTCAAGAACCACCGACTTGGGACTGGAGATCCCCAATTTGGAAAACATCTTTTTCATTTCCCTTTTATCTCTGTACCAGGACAGTTGCCCCGGTGTCAGATAGGTTTTAATTCCTGCCCTGTCCGCTATCTTTACCATACACTCCAACAAAAGGTCTGAAAATGCGGTTAAAATCGTATCTATCTTTTCTTCTTTGCAAAGACTTGCTATTTTTTCAATTTCTCTTACATCTATATGATAGCTTTTATCTGCCCACTCCTTTGCCGGTCCATTTTCATTTTTATCACACACAAGTACATAATGACCTCTTTGTTTTGCCATCTTTACCAGTTCTATAAACTCCTCTAAGGAGCCCAAAATCAAAATTCTCTTCATTTTATTTTCTCCATACAGGCAAGCAGGCTCTTTGCAAGCCTAACCATATCTTTCGCATCATATCTTTGGTCACAGGGAAGAGGAAGGATATTCTCCGCCAAATCTTTTTCTAAATCACTCACTCCCTCATCTTTTAAGACATTCGACCAATAAGTAGGGATATAAATTTTTTCTTTTGCCAATTCTCTTTTTATTCTTCCTCCATCTTTTACATAAAAAGGATAAGCAAGAGGACCTTGCCCCCTATAAAAGACTTTTCCGTTTTCTTTTTTCAAATAAGTATCCAAAAGGTCATAATTGTCCTCTCTTATCTTTTTTGTCTTGTCATAATCAATGCCACGCAATAGATTTTGAGTCAATTTTGACATTTTCTTAGCTTGTTCACCATGATAAGTATCCGCATTTTCAAGCATTTTTTGATAGTAGGTTCCTGCGTCCCTCTCCAATCTTCCCAACACATGCAACATACGTCCCGCTGAATAATCCGCTTCTAACTCTTTATCCTCGTTCACCCCATCCATAGACAAGTAAGCACCGTCGGACACTCCAAAAAACTTCCGGCAGGAATAAAGGCTGATTATCCCCTCTAAAGGTCTTCTAAAAAAATCATGAACATGATCTACTATCAGCTTTGGATAAGTCTCTTTAAGAGCCAAAATTTCTCTATCACTTATCTGCCCATAGTAATTGACCAAATATAGATATTCTCTCTGCCGTAAAGGTCTAAGCCCCAGTGGCTTGAAATTTTTATCTATATGATAGTAGTCAATATCCCACCCTTGCTCTTTACAAATATCCTTTACCGAATCACACAAAAAATAAGGCAAATAAATTTTATCTGCCTTATTTTTTTGCATTGCATAGACAAGTGCCGTACGTCCTAAATTTAGAGCCAAAAGTCCCCTATGATATTCCTCTTTATCAAACCTTTCCAGTTCGTAATATCCACCGATTTCTTTCATTATTCCACATCCTTTTTCCGAACGGTATAATTAGGCATCTTTCTTGCTTCTTCTAATATATTCATCAAGTACTGACCGATAATTCCGATTGCCAATAGAGTAAGTCCAAAATACATGGATAACAAAACCATAATACTGCTCCAACCTGCCACAGGACTTCCAAAAGCAAAATATTTTACACAGATAGATAAGGCAAATATAAGACTGATCAGAAAACTAACCAAACCTATATCTCTTACTATAATCAAAGGAAATGCCGAGTGGGACATAATATCATAGAGCAGATCATGTGCCAAACGTTTAAAACTGTAACCACTCTTTCCATATTTTCTGGCATCATGCTGTACTTCCACATTAATAATTCGATTTGATGTTTTTACCAACAAATTCCCGATTTGAGGAAGGTGGACATCCATGCCTAAAATAGCATCCACGATAAACTTTCTCATTAAACGAAAACTTGTAATTTCCAAATTCGGATCTTTTTTTAACATCTTTGAAGTTGCATAGACAGAGACTCTCGTTCCAAACCGTCTAATAAATCCATGCTTTCTTCCCTGATACTTAGCAATAATAACATCAACATCTTCTCTCTTATCCATGGTTTCAATTAATTTTGGCAATTCTTCCGGCGGATGTTGTAAATCATCATCCATAGTAATAATAAAATCTCCCTTGGCATAAGAAAAACCGCAAAGCAGTGCAGGATGTTGACCAAAGTTTTTTGCCATCTGTATAATTTTTACACGTCGATCCCTTTCTCTTAACTTTTCCATTTCTTCAAAGGAGCCATCTTTGGAAGCGTCATCTACTAAAATCAGCTCAAACTCTCTTTTCATCACATCATCAAATACTGCCTGTATCCTATTGTATAATTCCGGCAATGTCGGTTTTGAATTATATACCGGAACTACAATTGAGTATAATCCCATCTTTTTTCCCCTTTTGTCACTTTTTTCAGATAATTTTTCACCCTAATTTTTTCTATAAGAAAAAGCTTCAAGACTACTCTCGAAGCTTCTCCCCCAAAAGAAGAGTTTTACTCTCCTAACCCACTCTTTATTGCGCTTATTACTGTCTCTAAGGCCTGAACTTCATCTTCACCCTCACAAACCAGCTCAATTTCATCTCCACATTTTACACATGCTCCCAAAACACTAAGTACACTTTTTGCATTTGCTGTTCCATCTTGAAAAGTAAAGGTAATCAATGATTTAAACTGCATGGCTTCTTTACATAATACACCGGCCGGTCTTAAATGCAGACCCGTTGGATTTTTAATTGTAACTTTCTGACTCACCATATCGTTTTCTCCCTATTCGCTAGTTGATTCTACTATAAGTTAAGAGGAACTGTCAACCGTTTTTTCCAATGTCAAACTTACAGAAACCGGCTCCACCAATTGATATCCTGCCGGTAGATTAATACTTACCTGCAAAGTTTGCGCCAAGTCATTTTTTTGCCCCAAATCAATGCTTGCCTGAATTTGTTCCTTACTTAAGTTTTCCAATTCTGATTCTAATCCCTTAATACGAACAGAAATCTTATCACTATTAAAGGAAACACGATAACCGTCCGGCTTATTATTCACTGTAATATTACTGGTTTCTACCGAAAACTCCTTACTTCCTTCCGGTAAAATATCTGCCTTAATAATCACTGAAGAACTTACATCTTTCGGTAATATAGCCTCCTTAGGCAAATAATCTGTAATGTCCACGGTAATCTCCTTATCGGCACTCTCGCCACCAACATCCATTACCCGTTTAGGAATCTCAATAATATTACCCTCTTCCTGCAATTTTGCAAGAGTCTCCTCAGAAGCTGCCAGAGAAATCGTAGAAGGCGTAGTTGTCACTTCTGCTACCTGATAGCCTAATGCCGGACTTCCCGTATAAGATGCTAAAAGACCTATTCCATCTACTACTTTCCAGATGGTTACTCTAACACTGACATGATTATCACCGATACTGTATTTTAGATACTGAGTCTTTGAATCAGACATAGTATCCTGATTTTTATCAATAATCTTTAATTGAGCATCCACCAGCTTATCTTCTGTCATATCAGAAACATCCACACCCGCAACTACTTTATCGATACGATTAATTAAAGATTCCGGGCCTGTAATAGTAACCTTTTCCGGTTCTACGGACAGCTTTCCAACCTCGTATCCCGTCTTTGGCTCCGTATCTCCCCGACTTGCCGAAATAATAAAATCTGCACTGGTCATTTTTTCTATATTAAGTGCCAAGGCCTGTTTTTTGGGCTGTACACTATTTACATGATCTTCACTGCAAATAACCGAAATCGGAACCATACAAGGATTAGTTTCTAAGCTGACTATTTGTGTAAGATCTGCCGAAGCTATAAAATCATCTTTTGCCAGCGAATCAATTACAGAGCGCTTCCCCGTTACCGATACCGCAATCTGGTCTGCATCCGCCAAAATAGAGTAACTTTTTCCCAATTCCTCTATATAACTTCCGTTAACGATATCCACCTGTATCCCATCAATAGTACGTGTGATAACCGGATCATCAATATTTACAATTCCAAGCCACACCACCGCAGCCACTATCAAAGATGCTAATTTGAGTATCCAATTTCCTGTTAAACTATTTTTCATGTTTCTCCCTACCTTTCCACAACTTAAACTTGGTAGGATCAGCTACCTGCACTTTTTGCAATGCATAAAGCTGTTCTCTTAATTCACTGGGAGAGATACCTATCTTTAACTCACTTCTGTAAGCCGTCGATACACGTCCCGTTTCTTCCGAGATAATAATAGTAAAAGAATCGCTGACCTCACTGATACCCAGCGCTGCCCTATGCCTGGTTCCCAATCGTTTACTCAAATTCGGATTTTCCGAAAGTGGTAAATAACAGGTCGCCGCCACAATTCTATTATTTCTAACCAATACAGCCCCATCATGCAAAGGCGTATTATGCTCGAAAATATTAACCAGCAATTGGCTGGAAATCACAGAATCCAAAGCAATTCCCGTGCTTTCACATTCTTTTAGCAAAATATCCTGCTCAAGCACAATCAAAGCTCCTGTCTTTACTTCTGCCATATCAAAACTAGCTCTTACCAATTCACTAATCGTCCTGTCATTTACCTTATCCGATTCCTCTTTTGCCGTCGGTAAAAAAGATGCCAAAAAATCTTTTTGTCCTAACTGCTCCAGTGCCTTTCTTATCTCCCCTTGAAAGATTACAATAAATAATACAACCGCCGCAGAACCCAACTCTTTTACAATCCAAAGAATTACATCCATACCTGATAGCTGTGCCACAAACAAGAAAGCTCCTACCACAATTAGCCCCTTAATCAAAGAGTATGCCCTTGTATTTTGCACCCAACGAAAAATATAATATAAGAATGTCGCTATAATAAGTATCTGTATAACATCAATCAGTTTAATCTGCGGCAAGGAAAGCCTATGGAAAAAACTTAAAAACCTATCCAAAATGCTACTCATTCTTTTTCCCCTTATTACTGTCTATCCCAACTTTTCTTAAAAATCTTTTATCCGACTAAAAGTCATTCAAAGTTTTTTCTAACTTACTTTCAAAATCCACTTCCTCAAAGTTTTGTTCTATTTGATAATCTTCTGTTTCAATTGCTTTAGAAAAATCCTGTGTATCCGAAAGCTCCTCCTTATCTTTTCCTTTTTTCTCTTCTAGAGAGGAGGATTTTTTCTCTTTCTTTACATTTTTTCCTTTTCCTTTGATTTTAGGAATGGCCTTTACATAATAATAGTAATCATCATCTTCAAACTGCAAATGGTTGACCTGTTTATAATCCACATGGAAAAGAAAAATCTTTACAAAATATGCAATAATAACAGAACCGATGCTTCCTGCAAGCACTGCCACCAAAGAAAGATTCACACCTAAGACAGTAGCACCAAGCATAGTTAATACAATATAGGAAGCACCACCCAAGATAATTGCCAAATCCCATGAATAATCCATAGAAAATTTACGCAAATGGTAAACTATCAATACTACCAAAGCAGTTACCACAATAGAAAGCATCAATTCCGGGTTTTGCAGTGTCCCCTTCATCAATAATTGCATCTTCATGGGAATATCTGCCGCACTTGTAAATTTTAAGGTTTCCGCATTGAACGCAATAAAAGAAAAAAGACCGTAGACAAAACTTCCACATGCCACCGCTAATGCTGCACTGCTTCCCGCAGTAAGTCCTGCCACTAAGGGGACTAACAAAGGCATATTTGCTTTAAATGCCAAGGGGACTAAAACCAATAAAATCATCTTTTTGCCGCAAAATCTAAGTGCCAAAATTCCCATTAAAAGAAAACTGACAAAAACAAAAGCCCCTGCCTCATATCCCACTAAAATACTGTGGAGTAAAACAAATATCCCTGAAAAAACAGCTATCATCGACCATGGCATAATCGCACACAAAAGACTAAGCACCAAAACAATGAAAAGATTATTTAACAAGGAAAACTGTCCTAAGCCACTATTAATCTGCGAAAATGTAAAGAGTGCCAAAGCAAACTTGATAATAGGAATCAAGTAGGCTCCGCTTTTTGCATAGACTTCTTGTATTTTATCTTTAAACTCTGCCATAATTTCCATCTTACATTTCCTCCTCGGAATTTTTTATCATTTCTTCTTTTTTATATAGGTTCACCAAAGCTTGTAATCCTTCTGTGTATCTATGAACACTATTTTGTGCTTTTTTATATTTCATACTTCTATAAATATAGACAATCCCCGAGTAGATACTGAGCAAAAGAATATAGCCGATTAAAATCAATGCCCCTACTGCCATATAATTAAAATCGTATAGATTTTTAATTACATAGGCTAAATTTGCCGCTACCACCAGAGCTAACAACAAGGCATAGGCAATAGTGATCAAAAAGAAGTTCCCTATCAGAGCAATTCCTATATAATCTCTTCTGGAATAGCGGCTGATAGAAATTAGCTTTTCCTGCTCTTTTTCATATTGTGATAATTGTGTCATCAAATAGACTCTTTCTTCATTTATCATAAAATGCCTCTCTTTTTTTTATTCTACTCTTCATTTTAGCATAAAAGTAAATGTCATTAAAGGCTTTTATCAAAAGGAGGTAACAGCTTTTGCCATTACCTCCTCTTTTTTAGTCTCTTACTTCTTTAAAATAAATCTGTAGTGCCTGATACTCTCCTTGCATAAGAGGGAGCAAAAGTCCCATGTGCATAAGACTTGCTCCGCTATATTGTTTATCAAAGCCCTCTACTTGATAAACCTTATTTTCATCCAATCCTCTTGCCCTTACGTAGATAGCGGGACCGTTGGCATTTGTATCCAAAGTCACCACATTTAAAAGGCCCTCACTCTTGTCCTCACTGACAAACATCCAAACAGACGCATCCATAGCACTTCCTACTAATTTACAGCGGTAATAATGACCGTTTTGAATCAAATTCCAGTACTTTTTATAGTCGATAATCTGGTTTTTTACTGCTTCTTTTTCTTCATCCGATAAAAGGCTTAAATCCAACTCATAGCCAAAACTTCCCGCCATCGCCACAATAGCTCTGGTTTTTAAATCTGTAAGTCTACCTGTCTGATGGTTAGGAACAATGGATACATGCGAACCTACACTACTGATTGGATAGCCGTAGGAAGTTCCATTTTGTATAAAAAGCCTGTCTACAGCATCTGTATTATCGCTACACCAAATCTGTGGCGTATAATACATTTTTTTTTAATGAAAGGGAGAGCAGCGTGATCTACACCCC
>R15__coassemble_1914_pt1 | contig 9540 bp, 9 predicted proteins | sample R15__metabat2_high_PE_036 | metagenome-assembled genome bin R15 | reverse complement strand
ATGCAATAGGTACATGATAGAATGTATCTGCAGCTTTTGTGATGTGCTATTTTTGTGCGCATTTTTAGGGATAAGAATCTTGTGAATTTCAAGAAAAAACTTCCAAAATGCCATAAGATGCTCCGCAGTTTTGTTAGCAAAAGCAAAAGTGTGACAAAAGCAAAAGAGCTAGAAGTAGAGTTTAGCGAAGAAAGGAGGATTTCCAGTGAAAGTAAGATCATCTGTAAAACCTATCTGTGAGAAATGTAAAGTTATTAAGAGAAAAGGAAGTATCAGAATTATCTGTGAAAATCCTAAACACAAGCAGCGTCAAGGTTAATTGAAACTGTAGGAAGCGAAGGCTTCAAAAATGAGCGGCTGTAGTATCTTAGATACTATTTTAATATAATGCAACGAGCCCAAGTGCTCCATTTTGCTTTGCATTGTATTGCTTAATACCGGCGTGTCATTTCGTCGGAAAGGTCATCGTAAGGTGGCTGGATGTTGTACCGACATCCCAATTAGGAAAATATTAACAGAAGATTCATCGAGGGTGTGCACACATTTCAGATGTATAAACAAAAGCTTTATACAGGCTGCACAAGGCAGATGGAATCAGTAGAAAATGGAGGAATTAGTACATGGCTCGTATAGCTGGTGTAGACTTACCAAGAGAAAAACGTGTAGAGATTGGATTAACTTATATCTATGGTATCGGAAGAGTATCTTCTAACCGTATCTTAGAGGCAGCAGGTGTAAATCCTGATACTCGCGTAAGAGATTTGACAGACGATGAAGTAAAGAAAATCAGTGCTGTAATTGATGAAACTCAGACAGTAGAAGGTGATTTGCGTAGAGAAATCGCTATGAACATCAAGAGATTACAGGAAATCGGATGTTACAGAGGTATTCGTCATCGTAAAGGACTTCCTGTTCGTGGACAGAAGACAAAGACTAATGCTAGAACACGCAAAGGTCCTAAGAGAACTGTTGCTAACAAGAAGAAATAATTAGAGAAACTATAAACACATACAAATAAAAAAGGTAGGTTAGTTTTAAATGGCTAAAGTAACAAAGAAAACGACAAAACGTCGTGTAAAGAAAAACGTTGAACGCGGACAGGCACATATCCAGTCATCTTTTAATAACACAATCGTTACATTGACAGATGCTGAAGGAAATGCTTTATCATGGGCAAGTGCCGGTGGTCTAGGATTTAGAGGTTCAAGGAAATCTACTCCTTATGCTGCACAGATGGCAGCAGAAACAGCTGCAAAGGCAGCTATGGTTCATGGACTTAAGACTGTAGACGTAATGGTAAAAGGACCAGGTTCAGGAAGAGAAGCTGCAATTCGTGCACTTTCAGCTTGTGGCTTGGATGTAACTAGTATCAAAGATGTGACACCGGTTCCACACAACGGTTGTCGCCCACCAAAGCGTAGAAGAGTCTAATTAGGAGGTCGCATAAATGGCAGTAAATAAAGTTCCGGTTCTTAAAAGATGTAGATCACTTGGAATGGATCCAATATATTTAGGAATTGATAAAAAATCAACAAGACAGTTAAAAAGAGCAAATAGAAAAGTATCCGAGTACGGCTTACAGTTAAGAGAAAAACAGAAAGCAAAATTCATCTATGGTGTATTAGAGAAACCTTTCCGTAATTACTATAAAAAAGCTGATAAGATGCAGGGAATGACCGGTGAAAACCTTATGGTTATCCTTGAGAGCAGACTTGATAATGTAGTATTCCGTATGGGACTTGCAAGAACAAGAAGAGAAGCAAGACAGATTGTTGGTCATAAGCATATTCTTGTAAACGGAAGCCAGGTAAATATCCCATCTTACCTTGTGAAGGCTGGCGATGTTATCGAAGTAAAAGAAAACAAAAAATCTTTTGAAAGATACAAACAGATTTTATCAGTTACAGGTGGAAGATTAGTACCTGAGTGGATTGACGTAGATCAGGAAGCTTTAAAAGGAACTGTAAAAGAACTTCCTGCAAGAGAAGTAATTGATGTTCCTGTAAACGAGATGTTAATCGTCGAGTTGTACTCTAAATAATTTAAAGCCCTCAAAGCTTTTGGTAAAACAGATGTTAAGTTTTATCAAATGGCAATTTATGTGTAAGAAAGTCCTATGACTTTCTTACACTATATGGAATTGAAATAGTACAAAAATCTTAGAGATTAATTTGTATGCTGAGACATTCAAAAGGAGGGAATTGTCGTGTTTGATTTTAACAAACCAAAAATTTAAATTACAGATATTTCTGAAGATAAGAAATATGGAAAATTCGTTGTAGAACCTCTTGAAAGAGGATATGGTACAACTTTAGGCAATTCTTTGAGAAGAATTATGCTTTCATCTTTACCGGGAGCGGCAGTAAGTCAGGTAAAGATTGACGGCGTATTACATGAATTCAGCTCTATCCCGGGTGTGAAAGAAGACGTTACAGAGATTATTATGAATTTAAAATCTTTGGCTATTAAAAACACCAGCGAATCCAATGAAGCAAAAGTTGCTTATATTGAATTCGAGGGAGAAGGTGTTGTGCATGCATCTGATATTCAGGTGGATGGCGATATTGAGATTATGAATCCTGACCTTGTGATTGCAACATTAAATGGTGGTGCTGATAGTAAATTAAATATGGAATTAACTATTACCAAGGGTCGCGGATATGTAAGTGCTGATAAAGGAAAGACAGAAGATATGCCAATCGGTGTGATTGCTGTAGATTCCATTTATACTCCGGTAGAGCGTGTGAATTTAACAGTGGAAAATACTCGTGTTGGTCAAATCACGGATTATGATAAATTAACATTGGATGTATATACAAAAGGAACTTTGGAGCCGGATGAGGCAGTAAGTCTTGCGGCAAAAGTTTTAAGTGAGCATTTAAGGTTGTTTATTGACTTATCAGAGAATGCAAAAACAGCAGAAGTAATGATTGAAAAAGAAGACAATGAAAAAGAGAAAGTTCTTGAAATGAACATTGATGAATTGGAATTGTCCGTTCGTTCTTATAACTGCTTAAAGAGAGCCGGTATCAATACAGTAGAAGAATTATGTAACAGAACACCTGAAGATATGATGAAGGTTCGTAACTTGGGACGTAAATCTTTAGAAGAGGTATTGGCAAAATTAAAAGAACTTGGATTGCAGTTAAATCCAAGCGAAGAGTAGAATTTATGGAGAATAAGGTCTATCAATAAGTCCGAAGAAGCATGATAGTGCCTTCCACAAATGGAGGATAAATAAATGTCAGGATATAGAAAACTTAGCAGAACTGCTAGTCAGAGAAAAGCATTACTCAGAAGTCAGGTAACAAGTCTTATCAACAATGGTAAAATTGTTACTACAGAAGCAAAAGCAAAAGAAGTTCGCAAAATTGCTGAAAAATTAATTGCTCTTGCAGTAAAAGAAAAAGATAACTTTGAAACCGTAAAAGTAACTGCAAAGGTTGCACGCAAAGATAAAGACGGTAAGAGAGTAAAAGAAGTTGTAGACGGTAAGAAAGTTACTGTTTATGATGAAGTAGAAAAAGAAATCAAAAAAGATATGCCATCAAGACTTCACGCAAGACGTCAGATGTTAAAAGTATTTTACCCTGTAAAAGAAGTTCCTGCAGCAGGAGCCGGCAGAAAGAGAAATACAAAAGAAGTTGATTTGGTAGAGAAAATGTTTGCAGAAATCGCACCTAAATATGTAGATCGTAATGGTGGTTATACAAGAATCATCAAAATCGGACTTCGTAAAGGTGATGCAGCAATGGAAGTGGTTCTTGAGCTTGTATAAGAAATAAGATACATAAAGAGTTATATGTGTGGAGATCATGCATATAGCTCTTTTTGCTTTTGAACATTTATATTAATCATGGGCTTTATATTGAAAATAAATGCTAAGACGGCTATACTAAGGAAATAAAAGAGGACTTGATAGAAGTTTTACAAAAGTGGGGTAAGGATGAAAAAAGTAGCATGTATTACAGGGGCATCCAGAGGTATCGGGGAAGCTATTGCAAAAATTTATGCAAAAAAAGGCTATGATACTATTATTATCAGCCATGCTTCCAAAGAAGATTTAAGTGAGGTTAGGATGGAGATAGAAAGGACTTATTCAGTAAAGTGTAAAGATTTTTGTGCAGATATAAGTCTGGAAGAGGATGTAGATATGATTTTTGATTGGATTGAGGAGCATTATAAGAAGTTGGATGTTTTGGTCAATAATGCTGCCATATCCTACATAGGTCTTTTGCAGTATATGGATTACAAAGATTGGAAAAAGATAGTGGATACAAACCTGTCTTCTCTATTTTTAACTTGTAAAAGAGCCATTCCTTTAATGTTGAAGGAAAAGGAGGGAAGTATTCTAAATATCTCTTCTGTTTGGGGCAGTGTAGGTGCAGCCTGTGAAGTCGCTTATTCTGCGACCAAGGGAGGTGTGAATGCTTTTACCAAAGCCTTGGCAAAAGAGCTTGCTCCCAGCCATATCGGGGTCAATGCTTTAGCCTGCGGAGCCATTGAAACTTCTATGAATGCATTTTTAAGTCGAGAAGAAAAAAGTGAATTAATAGAAGAAATTCCCTGGGGAAGAATGGGGAGTGTGGAGGAAGTGGCAGAAAACGCTTATTTCATAGCAAGTAAGGCAGCTTATATGACGGGGCAGGTCATTACCATGGATGGTGCTTGGATTTAGAAAGAAAGGTGAGTTTTTATGAAAAAACTTTTATTTATATTTAATCCGATTTCGGGAAAAGGATTGGTAAAAAATAAAGTATATGAAATCATAGATATTTTTACAAAAGCGGGCTATGCAAGCTTTGTGCATCCGACGCAGCGTGCGGGAGAGGCGATTGAAAAGGTGCAGGAATTTGCGCCTATCGTGGATTTGATTGTGTGTAGCGGTGGCGATGGAACTTTAGATGAAGTGATTACAGGGCTTTATAAGGGTAAATTTTCTTTGCCGGTAGGCTATATACCGGCAGGAAGTACCAATGATTTTGCCAATAGCTTATCTATTTCCAAAGATCCCTTGCAGGCGGCAAAAGACATTGTGGAGGGAAAAGTTTATCACTGTGATTTGGGACTTTTTAATGGAAATCCCTTTGTCTATGTAGCCGCTTTCGGTGCTTTTACAGAGGTGTCTTATAATACTAATCAGGACTTAAAAAATGCTTTGGGACATCTTGCCTATATATTAGAGGGGGCAAAACAGCTTACCAATATTCCGTCTTTTTGGCTAAAAGCAAGTGCGGACGGATTTAGTGCGGAAGGAGAGTATATTTTCGGCATGGTGACAAATTCCAAATCAGTGGGGGGATTTAAAAACCTTGTCGGTGAGAATGTAGAACTGGACGATGGAAGGTTTGAGGTGACCCTGATAAGAAAGCCTAAAAATCCTCTCGAGTGGCAGGAAGTTTTGGCTTCTTTAGCATCTTTGGTGGATGAAACGGACTTGATTGATACCTTAAAGGTGGAGTGGTTGTCTATAGAATCCGCGGAGAATATTCCATGGACTTTGGATGGAGAGTTTGGAGGAGAACACAGATTTTCCAGAATTGATGCAATAAAGGGAGGAATTTCTTTGATTGTGAATTCAAATTGATATATTTCTTTTCTTTTATGAAAGAATAAGGTATAATTAAAAAAGACCTTAGGCTAGAAATGGCCAATAGAGATTAGGTAAAGTGATAGGAGGATTAAAAATGTTAGTTTCCGCAAAAGAAATGTTAGAAAAAGCAAAGGCAGGTCATTATGCAGTTGCACAGATTAATATCAATAATTTAGAGTGGACAAAAGCGGTACTTACAACTGCACAGGAACTTCAGTCACCTGTAATTTTAGGTGTTTCAGAGGGTGCCGGTAAGTACATGGCAGGATACAAGACCGTAGTAGGTATGGTAAATGGTATGTTGGAAGAGTTAAATATTACAGTTCCTGTAGCTCTTCATTTAGATCATGGAAGTTATGAAGGATGTTTAAAATGTATTGATGCAGGTTTCTCATCTGTTATGTTTGACGGATCTCATTATCCGATTGAAGAGAATGTTGAAAAAACAAAAGCACTTGTAGCTCTTTGTGCTGAAAAAGGAATTTCTTTGGAAGCGGAAGTAGGTTCCATCGGTGGAGAAGAAGATGGAGTTGTAGGAAAAGGTGAATGTGCAGATCCTAATGAATGTAAAATGATTGCAGATTTGGGAATTACTATGTTGGCAGCAGGTATTGGAAATATTCATGGAAAATATCCTGACAATTGGGAAGGCTTAAGCTTTGAGACTTTGGCAGCTATCCAGAAGTTGACAGGTACTATGCCACTTGTACTTCACGGAGGAACAGGTATCCCTGAGGATATGATTAAAGAATCTATCAACTTAGGTGTATCAAAGATTAATGTAAATACAGAGTGTCAGTGGTCATTTGCAGACGCTACACGCAAATATATTGAAGAAGGAAAAGACAAAGAGGGTAAAGGTTTTGATCCTCGTAAACTTTTGGCTCCGGGTGCAGCAGCAATCAAAGAAACTGTAAAAGAAAAATTTGAGTTATTTGGTTCTGTGGGAAAAGCATAATTCGAAAATAGCGAAAAAAGTCTTGCTTTTTTGGCTTAAATGAAGTATCTTTATTGCAGTTGGAAGAGCATTTCCAGTTTTAAACAGTGAACAAAGGCGTTCCACAATTGGTGGGGCGCCTTATTTATGTTATGTCGACGAGTCGAACTTAGAGAGAAAAGCATCACAGAAAGGATGAAAAGAATGAGCGAGTATTTAAATGTGACAGAGATTTTTGGGGAAAATGTATTTAATGATTCTGTAATGCAAGAAAGGCTTCCCAAAAAGGTCTATAAAGAGTTAAAAAAGACCATAGAAGAGGGGAAAGAACTAGATAGTGCTATTGCAGATGTTGTTGCTCACGAGATGAAAGAGTGGGCAATTGAAAAAGGGGCTACTCATTATTCTCATTGGTTTCAACCTTTGACAGGTGTAACTGCGGAAAAACATGATTCTTTTATCACGGCACCTATGCAAAACGGCAAGGTATTGATGAGTTTTTCGGGAAAGGAATTGATAAAAGGAGAACCTGATGCATCTTCTTTTCCATCCGGTGGTTTAAGAGCGACTTTTGAGGCAAGGGGATATACCGTGTGGGATTGTACTTCTCCGGCATTTGTTCGTCGCGATGCGGCGGGTGCCACTCTTTGTATTCCCACAGCATTTTGTTCTTATAATGGCGAAGCACTGGATCAAAAGACTCCGCTACTTCGTTCTATGCAGGCGATTAATGAGCAGTCTTTGCGATTACTTCGTCTTTTTGGAAATACAAGTTCTAAAAAAGTAACTCCTTCTGTAGGAATTGAGCAGGAATATTTTTTGGTTGATAGAGAAAAATTTAAAAAGAGAAAAGATTTGATATTTACAGGAAGAACTCTTTTTGGAGCAATGCCTCCTAAGGGACAGGAGTTGGATGATCATTATTTCGGGACTATCCGCCAGAGAATTGCAGCTTTTATGAAAGATGTCAATGAGGAACTTTGGAAGCTGGGAGTAAGTGCTAAGACTCAGCATAATGAAGTGGCTCCGGCACAGCATGAATTGGCACCTATTTATGCTGAGTGTAATGTGGCAGTAGACCATAATCAAATTATTATGCAGACTCTAAAAAGAATCGCAGAGCGTCATCAAATGACCTGTCTTTTACACGAAAAGCCTTTTGCAGGAGTAAATGGTTCCGGTAAGCACGATAACTGGTCTTTGACAACGGATGACGGTATTAATCTTTTAGAGCCGGGGAAAACCCCTCATGAAAATATTCAGTTTTTATTAGTTTTAACTTGTGTTTTAAAAGCGGTAGATAAGCATGCAGCCTTGCTTAGAGAATCGGCATCTGATGTGGGAAATGACCATAGATTGGGGGCCAATGAAGCACCTCCGGCAATTATTTCTGTATTTTTAGGCGAGCAGCTACAAGATGTATTAGAGCAGCTAATCAGCACAGGTTCCGCGACTCACAGTTTAAAGGGCGGTAGATTGCTTACGGGTGTAAATACTTTGACAAAGGTAAGCAAGGATGCGACAGATAGAAACCGTACTTCCCCATTTGCCTTTACGGGAAATAAGTTTGAGTTTCGTATGTGCGGCTCCAGAGATTCTGTGGCAACTCCCAATACAGTACTAAATACGATTGTGGCGGAAAGTTTTAAGGAAGTCTGCGATCGTTTAGAGAAAGCAAAAGATTTTGAGATGGAAGTCCATGACTTGATTAAGGAGTTGGCAACCAAACACCAAAGAATTATATTTAATGGAAATGGATATTCTCAGGAGTGGGTGGAGGAAGCAAAAAGAAGAGGGCTTCCCAATATTACATCTATGGTGGATGCAATTCCGGCTTTAGTGTCAGAGCAAACGATAGATTTATTTAAAGAATTTGGGGTATTTACAGAAGCAGAATTGACTTCTCGCGCGGAAATCCAATATGAAGCCTATGCAAAGGCAATTAATATTGAAGCGAGAGCTATGATTGATATTGCCAGCAAGCAAATTATTCCGGCAGTGATTTCTTATACTACAAGCCTGGCAAAATCCATTAATGCAATCAGGGCAGTAGGACCTGTAGATGTAAGTGTACAGATGGAACTGTTGGAGGAAAGCAGTCAGCTTTTGAAAGAAAGCAAAGAGGCCCTAAAGAAGCTTATGGAAGAAGTAGAAAAAGTGCTTTCTAAAGAAGAAGGTGTAAAACAGGCACATTATTTTAGAGATCATGTAGTACCTGCTATGGAAGCGCTTAGGAATCCGGTAGACAAGCTGGAGATGATTGTGGATAAGGATATGTGGCCAATGCCATCCTATGGGGATCTCCTTTTTGAAGTTTAAAGAAAAGGATAGCAAGATGGAGAAACAGGTGCGTTTGGATAAATATCTGGCAGACAGCAATCTGGGTAGTCGCAGTCAGGTAAAAAAAGATATTAAACAGGGGCTTGTAAAGATTAATGGGCAAATCGTCAAAAAATGTGAAGAAAAAATAGATATAAAAAAGGACCGGGTTTTTTATAAAGGAAGCCCGGTATCTTATCAAAAATATGTTTATTACATGTTTCATAAGCCTGCCGGAGTGGTGACAGCTACTGAGGATAAGTCGCAAAAGACGGTTATGGACTTTTTTGATAAGAAGATAAGAAAAAATTTATTTCCGGTTGGTCGCCTTGATAAAGATACGGAGGGACTTTTATTAATTACCAACGACGGACAATTGGCACATGACCTTTTATCTCCGACAAAGCATGTGGATAAGACTTATTATGCAGAGATTTCCGGAAAAGTAGATGAAGGGGATGCAGAGGCTTTTTTGCGGGGCTTGCAAGTAGACAAGGATTTTAGGGCAAAACCTGCAAAACTTGTCATAAAGGAATCAGGGGAACTGTCGAAAGTTTTTATAAGTATAGAGGAAGGGAAGTTCCATCAGATAAAAAGAATGTTTTTGGCAGTAGGAAAGGAAGTTGTGTATCTAAAAAGGATTTCTATGGGAGCGCTTTCTTTGGATGATAGTTTAGACAAGGGAGAATAT
>R15__coassemble_1894_pt1 | contig 9592 bp, 7 predicted proteins | sample R15__metabat2_high_PE_036 | metagenome-assembled genome bin R15 | reverse complement strand
TACGGGAAAAAGAAAACCCAAGATATGATAGTATTACTACATAAATAAACGGGAGGTACATCAATATGAAAAAGAAATTTCTTATACCGATGCTGGCATTAAGTTTAAGTGCCTTAGCTTTAACAGCATGTGGTGAGGGTAAGAAAGAAGAGGGCAAAAAAGCGGAGAGTAAGGAAGATGGAGTAAATCAATTTACAGCATTTTTCAGCGTGCAGGGTGCGGAAATTAATGATGATAACGAAATTCAGGAAATCATCGCTAAAAAGACCGGCGCGAAAGTAAAAGAAACATGGCTGACCGGACAGACAGCAGAAGAAGCGATTGGAACTATGATTGCAGGAGGAGATTATCCGGACTTTATCGACGGCGGTTCAAACTCTGTGCAGTTGTATCAGGCAGGAGCTTTGGTTCCTTTAGATGATTATCTTGATAAATATCCCAATATTAAAAACTTTTTAACCGAGGAGGATTGGGATAAACTTCGTCAGGATGACGGACATATTTATTGGATTCCACAGTTTTCAAATATAAGAAACGCAGAATCGGGAACTGTTCATAATGATGAAGCTTTTTGGATTCAGGCAAGAGTTCTTGAATGGGCAGGTTATCCGCAAATTAAGACTATGGATGAGTACTTTGACATTATTGAGGGATACTTAAAAGAACATCCGACTATGGAAGACGGAACTCCGAATGTGGGATACACTATCCTGGCAGAAGGATGGAGAAGCTTCGGTCTTGATAATGCACCGCTGTTTTTGGACGGCTATCCAAATGACGGTTCCTGTATCGTAAATCCTAAAACTGTAAAAGTAGAAGATTATAATACAACAGAAACTGCAAAAGCTTACTATAAAAAATTAAATGAAGAATACAAAAAAGGTATTGTAGATCCTGAAAGCTTTACACAGACCTATGATGAATATATTGCTAAGTTATCAACAGGTAGAGTTCTGGGTATGATTGATCAGTGGTGGAATTTTGCATATACAGCGGGCGACGCTATCAAGCAGGCAAAATTGGATGAGCAGGGATGCTCTTATATCCCGGTACCTGTTACAATCAATGAAAATGTAAAGAACCAGTGGCATACTTCCGGAGGTCTTTTGAATGTATCCGGTGGTTTGGCGGTAACTGTAAGTTGTGAAGATGTAGAGGGAGCTTTGGAATTTGTAAACAATATGTTGACAGAGGAAATCCAGGTTCTTAGATACTGGGGTGTAGAGGGCACAGACTACAATGTGGATGATAAGGGAATGTTTACAAGAACAGAGGAACAAAGAGTGCAGGCTGCTGATACAGCTTATAAGGCATCTCACCTATGTACTTATAGTTATTTCCCACAGTGGGATGGAACTTTAGATGACGGAATCAACGCAACAAAGAGCGAGGCACAGCCAAGTGAGTTTTATGACAGCTTAGGTAAGGATGTGAAAAAAGCTTTTGATGCTTACGGAATCAAAACTTATGTAGAGATGCTTGGAACCAATGAAAAACCGGGTCCATGGTATCCAATGTGGTCTTTTGGACAGACTTTAACTTCACAGACACCGGGTGGTGTAGCGAATGTAAAAATTACAGATGTAAAAGACCAATATCTTCCAAGACTTATTATGTCGGATGACTATGAGGGCTCATGGAATGAGTATATGGTGGCATACAATGCTTCAAATCCACAGGATTATTTAGATGAGTTACAGACAGAATTGGACAAGAGAGTAAAAGATGCTGCTAAGTATAAATAAGTAAAAGTAAAATTATCTAGCCACCATTTTTGGTGGCTAGACTTAAATAGTTGCTAAAATAGGGTGTAGTGTATGGAAAAAAATACCAAAGTAAATAAAACAAAAATTAAGATTACAAGAAAAGAATTATACAGGCAGAGAGCCCTGCTTATATGGGCAGGCATTATGGTAATTTATGGGGTGGTTTTTTACTATTTGCCACTTGCGGGATGGGCGATTGCCTTTCAGAACTTTATGCCTAGAAAAGGAATTTTTGGCTCTCCCTTTATCGGTCTGGATAAATTTAAATTTTTATTTTCAGATGCGACATTTTTAGGGGTTATCAGAAACACTCTGGCTATGGGTGTTATTAACTTGCTTGTAACCTTTATTACAGCCATTGCATTTGCGATATTATTAAATGAAATTAAAAATTCACTGGGAAAGAAGACAGTGCAGACAATATCTTATCTACCTCATTTTCTCTCGTGGATTATTGTAACCGGTATTTTACATGATGCTTTGTCGGGAACCGGTATTATCAACGATATTTTGATGAGATTAAATCTCATTCAGTCGCCCATCAATTTCTTTGCACATACCAACTATTTCTGGCCTTTGGTAGCTTTTGCCAATGTTTGGAAAGAGACGGGTTGGAATGCAATTATCTATCTTGCGGCAATCACCTCTATAGATCCGGCGCTTTATGAGGCTGCTTCTATTGACGGAGCGGGAAGATGGGAAAAAATAAAGTACGTAACCCTGCCGGGGATTCGTCCTACCATTATGATTTTATTATTGATGAATGTGGGAAATGTGTTGAATGCGGGATTTGAAATCCAATATCTGCTAGGAAACGGATTGATTCAAAGTGTTTCACAAACGATTGATATTTATGTATTAAAATGGGGTATTTCGCAGGGAGATTACTCTATCGGTACAGCGGCAGGTATTTTCAAGAGCTTGGTAAGTATACTCTTGATTGTCATTGCTAACTGGTTGGCTAAGAAAAATGGTGAAGAAAAGTTATTCTAGGGGACAAATTATGAATAGGTTACATAAGAAAAAATTAGATGTTTTCCCAATTATAAATACCTTGATTATGATATTTATAATTGCAATTACTTTATATCCTGTACTGAATACAGTAGCAATTTCTTTTAATGACGGTACAGATGCCTTAAAGGGCGGTATTTATCTACTGCCGAGAAGGTTTACTTTGAAAAATTATATTACGGTTTTACAAAAAGACAGTTTGGTAACAGGTACGATTATCAGTGTATCCAGAACTGTATTGGGAACATTGCTTGCTCTGATTGCCAATGCAATTTTGGCATTTATTGTAAGTAGAAAGAGATTTTTATTTAGCAGAAGTTTATCTCTGTTTTGGGTAATCACTATGTATGTAAACGGCGGTTTGATTCCTACTTTCTTATTATATAAGAATTTGGGATTGACCAATTCCTTTGCGGTTTATGTGGTACCGGGTATGATTAGCGCCTTTAATATGTTGGTTTTAAGAACCTATATGAATGGTATTCCTGACAGTTTGGAAGAATCTGCTCAGTTAGACGGTGCCGGTTATACCACGATTTTTTGGAAAATTTATTCTCCGCTTTGTAAGCCTGTATATGCAACGGTGGCACTTTTTGTGGAGGTAAATCAATGGAACTCATGGTTTGATGCCATGCTCTATAACAGAATGAATGTTTCTTTAACAACAGCTCAGTATGAATTAATGAAGCTTCTTTCTTCGGTAACGAATCAGACAGGTACAGCGGAAGCTATGAAACATGCGGTAGGAGCAGGTGCAGTAACACCGGTATCCATAAGAGCGGCGGCAACGATTATTACAATGCTTCCTATTATCTGTGTATATCCGTTTTTGCAGAAGTATTTTGTAACAGGATTGACCTTAGGTGGTGTAAAAGAATAATGATTAAGCGAAAAGAGCCTGAAAAGTTTAAAGGAAAATCAAGTGTCGTGGATATGACCAAAGGCTCCGAATTTAAATTGTTGATACAATTTACAATTCCTATGCTGATAGGAAATATTTTTCAACAGTTTTATAATATGGTGGATTCCATTATTGTGGGAAGAGTAGAGGGGGCAAATGCTCTTGGCGCAGTGGGTCTGGTCGGGGGTCTGCTCTTTCTCTTTTTCTCTCTTTGTCTGGGGTTGGGGGCAGGCATCGGTATTCTTACTGCCCAGTATTTTGGCGCAGGTGATGAACTGGCAGTCAAAAAGACCATAGGAAATGCAGTCTACATTACTATAACTCTTGGCTTGTGTATGGGATTGATTTGCCTTTTTTTTGCGGATCCCGTTTTGAAAATGATGGGGACACCGGCAGAAAGCTTTCAAGATGCAAGGACTTATCTAAGAGTTGTGGGGGGAGCGACGGTGGTGGTCGCTTCTTATAATGCAGTATCGTCTATACTTAGAGCTTTGGGAGATAGTAAAACTCCACTGATTTTTTTGATTTTTGCATCTTTTGTCAATGTGATTTTGGATATTGTGTTTGTGGTAGGATTTCGCTGGGGTGTTTTGGGTGTTGCTCTTGCGACAGTCATTTCCCAGTTAGTCGCTGCTCTTGGTTCTATTATTTATGCATTAAAATACAATAAATATTTCAGACTTACTAAAGATGATAGGCGTCTTGATGAAAAAATCATCAAACAGAGTATTAGAATGGGCTTGCCTCTTGCTCTTCAGTATTCTCTGATTGCGATATCCACAGTGGGCTTACAAAGGGCGGTAAATCAGTTTGGCGCAAAAGCTATGGCGGCTTATACGGTAACAGGAAGAATCGAGCAGATTGTGCAACAACCCTATAATTCTATGGGGACGGCTCTTGCAACCTTTGTGGGACAAAATGCCGGTGCCGGAAATATAGAAAGAATCCACAGTGGAAGAAGGAAGGCGACAGTGACTATCGGTATCATAAGTCTTGCTATGACAGTGATTATGTACATGGCAGGCGAATCCATAGTCAAAATATTTATAGGGGATGCAAAGGTGATTAAAATTGCTGTAAAAGGTCTTCAAATAACAGCTCCTCTCTATTTTTTCTTAGGTATGATTTATGTTATGAGAAGCACCCTAAACGGTGTGGGGGATGTGGGATTTGCCCTCTTATACGGAATTTGTGAAGTGATTTGCAGGATAGGGATTGTTGCCCTGTTTATCCACTTTACGACCATAGGTATGTGGGGAATATGGTGGACAAACGGGTTGACCTGGACGATAGCCGGGATTTTGGCTATGGCGAGAGTAGCCTTTGGAAAATGGAAAGATAATATTGGGATAAGAAAGGTGGAATAGAGTTATGGGTTCTATAAATCATAGAAAAGCAAAAGTGAAAGTTACTTTAAAAAAGAAAGATGGTCATCCTTTAAGTAATAAAAAAGTAGATTACAAACAGATAAATCATGAATTTTTATTTGGATGCAATGTTTTTGATGCCCTTCCCTTTGTAGATAAGGCAACAGATCCTAAAAGAAAAGAAATTCTCGATGAGAGAATGAAAATGTGGCTGGATTTGTTTAATTTTGGAACCCTGCCTTTTTATTGGGGGCGTTATGAGGAAAAAGAAGGGGTGACCATCAAAGATACCATGATGGAAGCTGCCAAATTTCTTAAGTCAAAAAATATCACCCTAAAGGGGCATCCTCTATGTTGGCATACGGTTTGTGCGGATTGGTTATTACAATATGATAATGAAACTATTTTAAAAAAGCAGGTAGAGCGTATCCATAGAGAGGTGACAGATTTTAAGGGTTTGATTGATATGTGGGATGCAATCAATGAGGTGGTGATTATGCCCATCTTTGATAAGTATGATAATGCAGTGACCAGACTATGTAATGAGCATGGTCGAGTGGGCTTGGTAAAAAAAGTGTTTGAGGAGGCAAAGATAGCAAATCCTAATGCAAGTTTCCTAATTAATGATTTTAATACTACGGCAAATTATGAACATTTGATTGAGGATTTATTGGAGGCGGAAGTACCTCTTACTCATATAGGTATTCAGTCTCATCAACATCAAGGATATTGGGGTATTGATAAAATACAGGATGTATTAGAGAGATTTTCAAGGTTTCATCTGCCGATTCATTTTACGGAAAATACAATTATTTCGGGAAAATTAATGCCTAAAGAAATTGAGGACTTAAATGATTATGTAGTTAGTGACTGGCCAACCACACCTGAGGGAGAGGATAGGCAGGCAAAGGAAGTCATTGAGATGTATGAAACTTTATTTGCTCACCCTAGTGTGGAAGCTATCACCACATGGGATTTTGATGATGATAATAAATGGCTTGGCGCTCCTTGTGGTTTGATTAGAAAAGACAATAGTCCTAAACCGGTCTATGGCGAACTTATGAAAAAAATTCATGGAGAATGGGAGAGTAAAGGACTGGTTCATACAGATGATAAAGGTAGCCTGGAACTTGAAGTCTTTAAAGGTGATTATGAACTTGAAATTGATGGAAAAATCTACTCTATCAATACCAAGCAAGAGGTATATGAGCTTACAGTAGATTGATGAGAGGGAAAGAAAATGTCAGAGGAAAAAGTAAGTGTACATGCACCCAATGATCCGGAAAAAAGCAGAGAATTTTTTTATATTATAAAAGATAAGGATATTTTTTCCTTGCCCGAGGGGGAGGGCGGTATCCAGTATATCAATTTGGATGCAGGACGTCTGATAAATAGCGCAAGTATTGTAGGAAATATAGAAGATGAAAAGATATTGGATAAGCTAAAGACTATGGAGGGATTTCAAAGTCTGGTACATTCCATAGGCGTGAGCGTAGAGCTTCCCGAGGATTCCATGGAAGTGGAATTTGTCTTTGAAGTCTATGGAAAAAAGGATAAGTATGGTGCAAAAAAGCTGAGTCTGAAATTGGCGGGGGATGGATTGGAGAGAAGAATTTATCTGGATCAGTACACCTTTGGTGAGGACGATATAGAACCGGGACAGATTCTCATTCGTTTTAAGGAAAAGGAAGTTCTAGGTAAATTAAATGTCAGGTTTTATGTCAAGGACGGTTTTCATTTGCCTTTATACAAGGAGGAAAATCCGGTGGACGTAAGCTCAAAAGCCTATAGACAGATGATTTCTAAAAGCCTTATGTCTTTGGGAAATCCGACCAGATTAAAAAATGCTTTAAAAAAGGCAAGAACAGAAAAAACATCCATTGCATTTATAGGCGGCTCTATTACTCAAGGGGCAGGGGCGACACCTATTCACACGGATTGCTATGCTTATCATACCTATCGTCAATATGAGGAGACTTTTTCAAAAGAAGGATGGGTAGACTTTATAAAGGCCGGTGTGGGCGGAACTCCTTCTCAACTCGGTATGATTCGTTTTGATAGAGATGTCTTAAGGGAGGACAAAAAGCCGGATATTATTGTGATTGAGTTTGCTGTGAATGATGGAGATGATGAAACTGCCGGTAATTGTTATGAGTCTTTGGTGAGAAAGGCATTAAAATTGCCATGGAAACCTGCCGTAATATTGATTTTTTCGGTATTTGCAAACGATTGGAATTTACAAGATCGTTTAAGGGGAGTGGGAGAAAAATATGCTCTTCCCATGGTAAGTATATTAGATGCCGTGGTGCCTGAATTTAAGGCCAAGGAAAAAGGTTTTATCAGCAGAAATCAGTTTTTCTATGATATGTTTCATCCGAGTAATCTGGGGCATAAAATCATGGCGGATTCCCTGATTCATCTAATGAAAGAGGTGGATGAGAAAGAATTGGAAGATACTTCTTATGAGAGCTTTTTGGAAAAAGCACTTTTACAAGCTCCGGCAATAGGAAATAGTTTTGATGACATTAAGTTGCTTGATAGAAAAGAGGGCTATAGTAAGGCTGTCATTGTAGAGGGGGGCTTTTGTGAGCAGGATACCTTGCTACAGTGTGTGGAGATGGACGATAGTCTGGTAACCACGGCAGAGTTTCCCTATAACTGGAAATATGTAGGTGATAAAAATCCTGTATTTACTATGGATATATATTGTAAGAGTCTGCATTTGGTTTTTAAGGATTCGGGGGATGTAAGAGCCGGTAGAGCTAATATTTATGTAGATGATAAGTTTCTAAAAACGCTAGATCCTAAGGAGGTAGGATGGACTCATGCCCATGCAACCCTGCTTTTTGATGAGCCTATAAGTAAAAATCATAGGATAAGAATAAAGATGCATGAAGAAGATTACCAAAAGACCTTTACTATATTGGGCTTTGGCTATGTGGAGTAAACGATGAGAAAAGCAAAATTAATTATTGAAAAAGATATAAAAATCGGAAAAGTGGATAAAAGAATTTTCGGCTCTTTTATTGAGCACTTGGGACGTGCCGTATATGACGGCATTTACCAGCCGGGACATAGACTCTCTGACGAGAATGGATTTAGAAAAGATGTCATGGAGCTTGTTAAAGAGCTAAATGTTCCTATCATCCGCTATCCGGGTGGAAATTTTGTGTCGGGCTATACATGGGAGGATAGTGTAGGACCAAATAGAAAACCTCGTCTTGAGCTTGCCTGGAGGGCGCTTGAGCCAAATACTTTCGGTTTGGATGAGTTTTATAAGTGGACACAAAAAGTGAATGCGGATGTGATGATGGCTGTCAATTTGGGAACCAGAGGAATCACGGATGCCTGCAATATTTTGGAATATGCCAACCATGAGGGGGGCAGTAGGTACAGTGATCTTAGAAAAGAGCATGGACGACAAAAGCCTTATCATATTAAAACATGGTGTCTTGGAAATGAGATGGACGGGGACTGGCAGATAGGTCATAAGACCATGCAAGAGTATGGTCGTCTGGCAAATGAATGCGGTAGAGCCATGAAAATGATAGACCCGGATATTGAACTTGTTGCCTGTGGAAGTTCGGGGCAGGGGATGCCGACATTTCCGGATTGGGAAGCAAGTGTACTCTATGAGGCCTATGACGTAGTTGATTATGTTTCCATGCATACCTATTATGACAATTATAAGGATGATACGGCAGACTTTTTGGCAAAATCCGATGATATGGATGCCTTTATTAAAACGGTGATTGCCACCTGTGATTATGTACAGGCAAAGAGGAGAGGAAAGAAACAAATTAATATAAGTTTTGATGAGTGGAATGTATGGTATCACTCCAATATGGTTCAAGATGATAGGGAGAGAAAACCCTGGACCGTAGGAATGCAGGTTTTGGAAGACATTTACAACATGGAAGATGCTCTTTTGGTAGGACTTATGTTGATTACTCTTCTTAAGCATGCAGACAGGGTAAAGATTGCCGCTCTGGCACAACTGGTTAATGTAATAGCTCCGATTTTTACTATGGCAGATGGAGGAGATAGTTTTAAACAAACGATTTTTTATCCTTTTTTACATGCTTCCAAGTATGGAAGAGGGGAAGTTTTAAGACCGATTCTTATTAGTGATAGGCACAATACCAGCCAGCATGATCATGTGACAGACGTAGAGAGTGTAGCTGTTTTAAGTGAGGACGGGCGTGAGCTTACCGTATTTGCCGTAAATAGAAACATTGAGGAAGATGTTGATTTTGTGGTGGATTTGCGAGATTTGAAAAATGCAAACATAAAAGAGCATATTGAATTAGCCAATAGGGATTTAAAGGCATATAATTCTGTGTTTGAGCAAAAGGTAGTTCCTATTTATAAGAAGACAGGTCAGGTAGAGGATGGAAAATATCATCTTTGTCTTGCAAAGGCATCATGGAATGTTTTAAGATTTATTATAGAATAATAGGGAGGGGCTGTTATGACAGCCTCTTTTTGGTAGAGAAAAGAGAGACTTTTAATAAACAGGGTGGACTTATGAGAAAGATTATCAA
>R15__coassemble_1891_pt1 | contig 9601 bp, 5 predicted proteins | sample R15__metabat2_high_PE_036 | metagenome-assembled genome bin R15 | reverse complement strand
TATATAAAGCAAATGAGCTTTTTACTTTTCCATTAGATAGTTTTGACATTATCTCTGCCTATGTCATTGATTCCAAAGCCTACCAGTCCCTACCCGGAAACAAACCCGCTTTATGTAAAGCCTTTAGTCAAGATGCCTTTTTACTTGATGGTAGGCTTTACTACAACGCCCTAAGCGATCCCGGGCGACTCCATTTTACCTTTATGCATGAACTTGGGCATATTCTACTTGGACACCAGAGAAGTGGTACAGAAGAAGAACAAAGTGCGAATTGCTTTGCCAGTCATATGTTAGCCCCCAGAATTTTAATAAATCAACTTGGATGCAAATCACCTTATGATATACAAACCACCTTTGGTCTTTCTCGTCAGGCATCTACCTATGCCTTTGAAAGCTTTTGCAAGTGGAAAGAACTTCGCCAAAAATATCCTGCAAACTCTGCGGAAAAAAGACTTCTACAATACTATCTTCTTCATAACTCCCTTGAGCTTGCCTCTGCCTTTACAGATGCCGGAGCTTTAAGCTGATTTCACATAATCCGAATGCACAAACCCATATTTTTCTCCATAACAAATATAATACCATCTTGTTTGATTACTTCCCTTGATAGAATCGCAAACCCATAAATGGCTCCCTCTTTTGAGGGGGCTAAAACTACATGTCTGATATTCTACTCCCGCCCAAATCCTTACATTTAAACTACTAGCTGTTACTATACCCTGCCAAAGCGGCTTTTTATTTAACTGTGACTTTTCGCCTTTAACTAGATCTCTCCTACTATCTATCATTTCTTTTACAGCTTTTCCATAAGCAGGCACACCATATCCTCTAATATATTTCCCGTTAATAGGCACTTTTCTATAATCCACCTGATTTCCTTTATTTCCTTCGATGACTTTTAGTAGCTCATGACTCACTTGGCATACAATGCCTACATGTTTCGGATTTCCTCTATTATCTCCATTTCCTCTATCATCCCAGTCATACATCAAGATATCTCCTATCTGTGGAACAAAATCATCCGCTTCCTCCCAACAGCCTATCTTTTCATATTCTAAAATCATATTTCCGCATCCACACTCTGTAGGCATAATCTCTGTTAATCCACACAAAATTGCAACAGAAGAAACAAATGTTGCGCACCATGCATCCGTATATTTCACTCTATACCCCCTTTTTAAGGGTTTATGATTATTATAAATATCTATAATCTCTTTGTGGCTACCATCCTCTTCTCTATATCCTAAATATTTCTTAGCCGTTTCTACCACCACTTGCCTAAGTTCTAACTCTGTCATACCGTTTCACCTCCTTTATTTGCCTTTTAGCAAATCAATCCCTTCTTTTAATTTTTCAGGTATCGGAATACCCATAAGCCCGGCATTTTCAATAATTGATACGGCTTCATTGATGATAAATCCAATACACACACCATCTCTGATATAGCGACTACCTATCATCACATCCAGCCGATTTGCTATCATGATGCAAAACAAAATCATCACTTTTCTGCATAACCCTTTAAAACCTGCCAGGCTTTCCAAACCACCTCCCGATGATTTAGGACTTCTCTTAAATACTCCGGGAAGCAATATTCCTCCTGTAAACCAATCTATACACATAAAAAGTAGCAAGGTCTGTAAAATATAGTCCCAGCTTCCAAGCAAAGACACAAGCATTCCTCCAATAAAACCGCCACTTACAATGTAAAATAATTTCATAGCATTCACCTCTTTTCCTTTAAATTTACCAATAAAAATAGAAGCAAATGAAAAAGAACCCGCTTTTCATCTGCCCCTATTTTCAGAAAATCAATTTTTATACAAACTTATATTTCTTACCAAATTCACACATTAAAAGCTCTTTAAAATCAGTTTTGAACCCTTTATAAAACTATATTTTGTTATTATTTCTATCCTCTCCTCTTGACTCCCTGCCTCAATCAGCATTTCATCGCTAAGTGCAACTCCATTTGCAATCGCCGCTATAGCAAATATTTTACTGGCTTCATTAGAAATTTCTATTTCCATAGTCTCTCCATTACTAATATCAAAGCATACGGAATCCTTTTCCTCTTCACTCATTTTTTCAAACTCTGAAAAATCAATTCCCACTACAAACAGATAGGGCAACATTCCTCCCACAAAGCTTCTTTTCCTTTTAACCACTAATTTTCTCATTCATGTTCTCCTTGTCCTTTTTTACTCTCTCATTAAACTATTGTCCTTTTATTTATTCATACATTTCTATCTTTCCCCCGCAATCTTTTAAAATTTCTTTCCACATCGCCGACTTTTTCATCACATTTTCATAATACTCAAGCATTATCCAATACGTGTAGTTTGTAGCCTGTCTCTCTCTTCCTTTTATGGTCATCTCAAAACCATTGACCCACTGAAAATAATGTGTTAATTCATGTGCAATCGTCTCCAACACATAGCAAAGAGCCGTCACTGTTCCGTAACGTTCTTTATCTTTTAAATAATCCCCCGTTGCTACTCTGATATATGGCTCATCTCTATGGTTATATGCCTCACTAAATATACCATACGCTAAATCGCCATCCTCTGCTCTGATTTTTCTCCTACTCTTCACATAGAGCTTAACCCTTTGAGGAAAATAATACGTTTTTCGCAAATACCTAATAAAATCTTTGCAAACTGCCTTAACTTCCGGGTGTACATCTTTCTCATAGCGTACCCTTAAACCGGATCTTTGAAATTCTGATTCAAATTTTAACCATTTTTCTATCATCCATATATGATACGACATCCTAATTCCTCTTCACTTTTTTCTTTATTTTTTTTATCTGTTTTTTTACAAATCCTACAATTCCAATCCATATATACTTTCTATGGTCTCTTCCAGGAGTATGTGACTTAGGTGGTCTTGGTCCACCACCTCTCCTATTATTTCTTGATCGAAACGTCTTTTTCTTTTTTGCCTTATTTCTGAGTTCTCTCCTTTGTTTTTTTTGCCCAGGTCTAGCATACGGATCTACCTCTTCTTTTGTTTTTTCTCCTTTTCTCCTTCTGCTAGCCTTAACCCCCGTATATATAGCAACTCCAGCTACCTCTACTAATATACCCACAGCTATCACCGGTATTGCCGCTACCGCAATAGCCGAAATACTACTCATAAGAGCTCCGGAAGATATTCCAATACCCACTGCACTCATTGACATTGCCACTGCTATATTTCCATCTTCATCCACATAATTTACCGGATTATTCAAGCAATAGGCATATAAGTTATACTGATTTAAGCTTCCTTGCTCTACTTCCAACACATCCATATCATCTGCATTGATAAAGCGTCTTAAACTCGGGTCATAGTAACGGCTTTGCAGATAATACCACTTACATTCCTCATCATAAAAATATTCACGGTATCTAAAAGGATTCTTACTGCCTATCTTTTGGGGTGTCTTATCCTCACTTGTTAAAACTCTTCCCCATGTATCATAAGTATAAGTTACCACCTGATTTCCGGCACTGTCAAGAAGTCCGATAACATCATTTTGCAGGTTATGAAGATAATAATAAACCGCTCCATTTACCTTCATACTAAAGAGTCTTCCCTTATCATCATAGACAAAAGAGATTGCATCATTATTCTTTGTCATGGCAAGTATCTGGCTACCATTTAAGATATATCTTTCTTCAGATTTTTTTCCGTTTTCTTCTATACTTTTTCGGATACGATATCCTTGATCATTATAAAAGTATTGAACTTTTTGATTCCCTGCCTCTATCTTGGATAGTTCTCTTCCTCGACTCCAAGTCAGTTTTTTCCCAAAATAAGATATAGGATTTCCCAATGCATCATAGGTGAATTTTTTTCCGTTGAAAGAAATCATCTGATCTTTCCATCCACTTACCTGATATCCGTAGATATCTTCTTTTATCAGATTTTCTTCTTTAATTTCGCCCTCTTCATACTTATACTTTTTAACAGATATAAGATTTCCACCATTATCGTAACTATAGGTAATGCTCAAATTTTCCCAAAGCTGTCCTCTTTAATAAGCTGGTTAAATCCATCATAAGTATATCTGGCTTTCAGCTGTCCATTTTCATAGATATCTGCGATATTTCCCAATTCATCATAAGTATATCGACTGGTGATATCGCCCTGGCTCACGGTCTCTACTACCGTCGTAGTTGTACCTGCTTTTTGTCCCGGCAGATAGGTGTAGCTTTTTACATAATCTTTCTGCGTAGTCTTATCTTTCAACACTACCTTTTCTTCTTTAATTCTTGCTAAATCATCATAACTATAGGAAAGTGCTTCTTTGCCATCTATCCAAATGCCGTAGAGAAGATTTTCTCCCTCTCCTTTTTGAACATTTCCATACAGATAATCTGTTTTTGTTATCTCTTCTTTTTCACCCGCTTTCACTGATTCATAAATGTTTTTCATTCTGTTTTTTTCATCATAAGAAATAAAGAGATTGCTACCTCCATCTTCTTTAATTCCTGTCAGTCTTCCTGTCAGGTCATATTCAAAGCATTCTGTAAGGTTTGCATTTCTATCCTCATGGCAGATTAAATTGCCCGCTACATCATACGTGTTTTTTGTCTCTAATTTTCCATTCCACAAAGTCTCTCTAACTCTAAGTTCCTTGTCATAAACATAACTACAGCTATCTCCATTTGCATAGCGGATAGTCTTTAATTCTCCATTATGAGGCAGATACTCCCTCTCCTCTACCAATTCATCCCCTGCCATGATACTTTTTAAATTCCCATAATTATCATAGCCATACTGATAAGTAAATCCATTATGGGAGATGCTGCTTAAACGCTCTGCCTTATCATAGGAATATAGAATTTTTCTTTCTTCTCCCGCACTTCCCTTTACTTCCACCAGTTTATCTGTAAGGGAATCATAGCTATATTCTGTTTTTACTCCCTTGGCATTCGTAGTCGATAAGAGTAGTCTCTCCTCTTTATCATAGATATTGGTTGTCACATGACCTCTTGCATCTATGGTTGTTGCTACCTGCTTAGCTTTAGGTGTATAGGTCATCTTTGTTTCTATTTTTTCGCTAATATTTTCTATAATAAAAATTGCACTTGGAGGTGCTTCTTCTCTTTCTTTTGATAAGCATACATCGATACCTTGTTCTTTTTTATCCTCCTCAAGGCATAAATATCGTTTACTATGTTCCTTGATAAAAACGTATCCTCCCTGCCTTTTCTCTACCTTAAATCTTTGAGAAGCATTTCCTGCCTGATAAGGTTTGAGTAAAATTTTATCTGTTGTTTCGTCTACAGTAAGGGCGAATCCTCTTTCATAAGCCGGGCGGATAGTCACCGTAGTATCAGCTTCTTTTACCAAGATAAATCTCTGATTATCTCCTCCGTGCTTGTAATAAGACGAAAGTTTTGCCCCCTCCTTTATTTGTCCACCATAGACATCCATATATTTTTCGTGCATAGCAAACTTTAGCATACACATTTGCTCTTTTTCTGCTGTCAACCTATCTCCCTCTAAAGGATTTTGTGCCGGTACAAAATACCACTTTTGATGGTCATAACTTTTATTAGTTGTCCATATAGACACCTCTGCTCCCTCTGCATAGGACGCACTCGCATTGGTAAGTCCCCTCGTTTGGCTTTTGCACTTTGAAAGAATCTGATAACTTCCATCTTCCATCAACTCCAGCTTGAATTTTTGAGCATCTGTTGCGTTCTTTAAAAAAGCTGTCACAAGTGTATTATCTACATCATTTCCTCCATAGATATCTAGCGCCTTCGTCTTATCAGCTAAGGATACAAAAGTCATATAACCCTTACCGGCATCTCTTACCTGCCACTTTTGCCTATCATCTCCTTTTAGCTTATTTAATCCCACCTTTGCTGTATTTGCACCGGTAATTTCATTTAGTGTTAGGTAATTTCCCGAGTACCTCTCCCTAACATAGTAGACACCATTTACCGAAACCGCCTTATCCCACTTACTTCCGGTAATCACCGCACCCGTAGGATTTCCTTTTTCGTCATAAGCAAAATGATAGCTGATACCTTCTGTATTTTTTGCTCTTACTAAATCTTTCTTTCCATTTTGTCCATACTCAAAATTTCCTTGTTCTGCACTTATAAGCTTTTTTAAGTTTTGTTCTTTATCATAAGCAAACTTTTCTGATTCTATTACGCTACCTACCGATAAAAGATTTCCATTTTTATCATAAATAAAGCTTTCTGCATCATCTCTGATTATCTGAAAATCATCAAAATAAGCATCGTTAATCTGATTTGCAAAGAAAACATGAAACAAAATTGCCTTATATGATTTTTTGGTGTCTCCGTCAAAGTCATTAGGACTAATCGCCTTACTTACATATTGCCAGTCCGTAATTCCCGGGTGGAAAGGAATTTCCTCCCACTTATAGCTTCCATCCGTATAAAGAAAGCCGACAACTATCGAGAACTCTTTTCCCCAAATAGCATTCGCTTTTGCCCAACCACTGACAATAAAAGTGTCATTCTCGTCGCCACTAATAGGGATATATTTCCAAAAACCTTTTCTTAAATCTTTATTTCCGTAAATACGAAGTCCGTATTCGCTATCTCTTCCTCCTTTTAAAATACGTCCGTCATGCCAAAGTACATTGTCGGTAGAGATTCCTTCATATCCTTTTGGTATAGCTGCATTCTCTTTTGCTTCCTCAAAGCTTCCATTTTCCAAGATATTAAAGGGATTTGCTACCTCTCCCTCCTCTAGCTGAAGACAAGTAACATAAGCCTCTCCCCTACTATTTTCTATATTAGGAATGACAAAAACACCCTTATAATTATTAGAGACAGAAAATGTCACACTTACCCTTTCCCAACCTTGATTAATCTCCTCTTTTGTACTCCCATGTAAACTTTGAGAATTTTTGATAAAAGCAAATCCTCCATCATTTGTAAAAGCGATGATACTAATATGGAAACCACCATGCCCCTCTTCAATGCCTTTGGTTTTTATATAAGCAGATGCTGTGTAAAGTCCCTCCTTTAAATCCTTATACTGCCTGATACCCACTTTACCCATACCGCTTTCTTTACTTATAATGTGAAGAGATTTATTTCCTATGTACCCGGTATCGTTACTTACTTCTACCATGCCAGACTCTTTTTTATCCTGATGAAGCTCCCATTCTTTTAAATCTTCTTCAAATCGGGTATTTAACAAATAGTTTCTTATTGCTTTGCTCATACTACCTACTTTAGACAGCTTATGATTTTTCATTCCCTCTCTAAAGTACTCATAACTATTTGCATTTCCTTCCTCATCATGCACACAAAGCAAGCGACCTTCATCATCAAAATGATAGGTATAAACCTTATTATCCTGAGAAGAATCTATATTTCCATCTAAACCTGATTCTTCAAATATAGTAGTGCTTCCGTTTTTATAGATGATTTTTATAATCTGTCCAACTTCACCATTGCCCTTTTCTATAATCCTACACACTCTCGGGCTTGACATATCCATGCTATAGTCATAACAAATTTCATAACCGTTGGCATCCACCACCCTGTTTAATTTATGTCCGTTGTAGAAAAATCTACTTTCCTTTTTATCAGGGTAAGTTACCTTAATTAAATGTGCATCCTGATCATAATCATACAAAGTTGCCCTACCTATACTATCCTCTATCTTAGTTAAAAATGTATTTGTGTACGTAAGGGTGATACTATATCCTTCGCTGTCCGTAATTTTAGTTAAATAGTAGCCATACATATCTTTTTGATAAGTGTAGGTGATTTTATTGCCATGCAAATCCTGCTCTTTGGTAAGACGCCCATCTCTAGCAAAAAATTTTTTATTCTTTTCCTTATCCTCCATTGTATAGTAATAGTCTCCATCACTTGAAGAGAGCCCAGTTAAAATATATCCTAAGCCATCTTCATCCTTTAACTTATCCCCATCACTACTATCTTTGTAAAAATAGTGGCTACTTCCATCTTCATCCACATAAAAATAAGGATAGTCACGATTTGTCGTTTCTTTTAATTCGCAATATCCGCTCAAGCGGAAGCCTCGTCCTACACGTCTCCATGTATCCCCATCGCTTAAATTATAAACATGAGAAAGTATGGCAGGCATAATCCCACTGTGAGTAGTGGCATCAACATGCTTCCATACCAAGTTTCCATTATAGTCATTCACAAAACCGCTTCCTGCTCTATAAGTCTCTTGACTATGGTAGCTATAGTAATCCTCAAGACCTGTGGCATCTTTATAATAAATAAGTCCACACGGAAACTGTTCGCCACTGATTCCTAATGCATTGCCTCCCGGATAATCAGAGGTAACAAAAACTGACTCTGAAAACTTATTTTCATCTGCTGCCTTTAGCATGATTCCATGGTTATTCTGAGGATAATTATACCAATCTCTTACCAAGTTAGTTACATGAAAGTTTTTAGGTACTATCTGCATATGTCCATCTTTTATTACCGGTTCTGCCATCGTATAATCCAAAACCTTTTCTTCAAAAGAAGGCGCCTGATTCCATGTGGTTTTTCCCGAGCTCCATGAAGAAGTTACCCTATGGGCATGAATAGGAAATGCCGCTTCATCATCTGCTGAAAATTTATATTGCCATACGCAAATCCTCGCATCATAAATAATTGCTCCTGAAGGTAATAACGGAAGTTTATTAAACTTTAAAAAACTTCTGCAAATACCATATTCCCTGTTTTTCCCTACATAAAAAGAACCATACGTAGATACTACTGCATCATTAGGGGACTTTTGCTTAATAAAAGTATCGGCAATATCTTTAGATACTTTATTTGTCTCTGTATTAGGATCCAGAACAATTGGGTAGGCTCTATCTGCTGCCCGTAACCACTCTCTATCTACTTTTAACTCTACCTTTAACTGATTATCTTTTTCTTCTAAAATATCATAATAAATCCCTTTACTATAATTCCCCATAGCGTCATACATACAAGGTGCCGGTATGTGATAAATCAACCTGCCCTCATTATAAAAATTTAGGCTTCCATCGCTTCCCTTTTTTGTTTTTAACGACTCATGGATAAAAGAAAAAACAAAAGAATGTTCCAATGCCTCTTTGGATTTTAAAATCAGATTTTCTTTCAAAGTTTCTCCCGATAATATATAAGAAATATCTACTCCCTTCATAATCTCCGGATAAGTCGCTTTTGACATATGTTTATTCCGTATTAGTTCTTTAGGATATCCCCAAAGCTCTTTTGCATTTTCTTCTATCGGATTCTGATTTTCTATTTGAGCCAAGACGCTCTTCTCATTTTCTTGATAAATCCCAAATTTCAAAAGGTATCCCTCTTTAGCTACTTTAATAAAAGTATTCTCTTCTTTTTGAGCCGGTAAAAATTCTACCGAAAAATGCGGATTTCGATTTTTTAAGCTTCCTGTCATTTCTTCTCTGTAAAGGCTATTATCAATTTCTATAAATTGAGCACCCTGCTTATAATGTACAGCACTGGGATAAATAGCTATTACACCTCCATGATTGTTACTGTAAAACACTTTACTATGTATTTCTCTCTGAGCTTTATCCTCAAATAAAAGAGGACTTACAAAACTATTTTCTTTCTTCATATTTCTATTTTCT
>R15__coassemble_1882_pt1 | contig 9676 bp, 9 predicted proteins | sample R15__metabat2_high_PE_036 | metagenome-assembled genome bin R15 | reverse complement strand
ACTTAAATACACCGTAGAAAAATGAAATTTTTCTGCCAATACCGATAGGGATAAATTGCTTGAAAAATTGTCATATATATAGCGAATAATCAAATCTATAGTATCTTCTCCATCTTTATGCAAGCCTACTTCCGCTTTTATAAGCTTGGCATAATCCTCCATTTTCTCTTCCATTTTTTGCACTCTGGCTTTCTGCTCTTGTTCGCTTGTCAATTGATGGCAGGCTCTTTTAACACAATTTATGATTTCATCAGGTGTTGACGGCTTTAATATATATTCAAAGGCGCCAAAACGCAGTGCTTCCTGAGCATACTCAAACTCTCCATAGCCGGAAAGAAGAATAATCTTTAACCTAGGATAGTTTCCAAGTGCCGACTTTGCCAATTCAATTCCCGTCATACCCGGCATCTTAATATCCGTCATCAGTATATCTACTTCATTACTGTCTATCCATTCCTGAGCTTCAATGGCATTTTTCATTACCCCTGCCAGCTCTATCCCGTTTTCTTGCCAGGCAAGCATACTAAGCCCCTGCCGAATAATATGCTCATCATCTACAATCAATAATCGATACATAAGTTCCCCCTACCTCTTCTCTTTGCTTCTCCTATAGGAGAGATACTTCCTACGGTACATTGTTTTATAAAACTCGTCAACTTTATCCTATATTTTTATAAAAAAAGACCTCCTGCCCTCTTTATTTGGCAAAAGATCTTTTTAAGTGTTTTTTATTTTTCTGCAAATTCCTAGTGTTTTTCCAGCTTTCTAAAGACAAACGATAGGATAATCCCCACACAAACGGTTCCCATAGCTACAAAAAATCCTTTTTGATAGCTTCCGTAAGTATTTACAATTTTTCCTACCACAGTCGGTCCAAAAAATCCCGCCAAGGCAAAACCGATAAACATAATTCCATAATTTACCCCGTTGTTTTTTGCGCCGAACTGATCTGCGGTAAATCCGGGATAAATTCCCATAAAGGATCCAAAACAAAATCCCATGATAGAAAGTCCTAAATAAAAAAGGATTTCATCCCCCTCTTTGACATTCAAAAGACTAAACAGACCGATAAGCTCCAAGACAAATGCCATGATAAGCACCTTACTTCTACCTAATTTATCCGACAAATAACCTGATAAAATACGACCGGATGCATTAAAGAGTGCCAGTATAGAAACCGCGGTTGCCGCTTTGGCAGCTGTCATCCCTGCCATTTTCTGAGCCATAGGAGATGCCTGCGAAGTAATCATAAGCCCACTGAAAGCACCGCATAAAAGCATCAACAGCATCAGATAAAAACGCTTATCCTTAAGCATTTGATTCCATTTGTAATCTTGCCTTTTTACCAGACCTGTATTTTCCTTGGGTTTCCATCCATTCGTAGGTAAAAAATCTGCCGGACAGCTATCAATAAGAAAAGAACATAGACAGATTAAGACAAGAAAAACGATTCCCAGGACAAGCAAGGTTTTTTCCACACCCATTCTTTGAATCATTTGATTGGCAATAGGAGGAATCAGGACAGAACTTAAGCCGTAAGTTGCCGTTGCAATACCTCCGATCAAGCCCCTCTTATCAGGGAAAAATTTTACAGAATTGCTAATGGTACATCCATAGACCATACCCATGCCAAGTCCACAACCTAAACCGTAAAATAAAATCAAAGCCGGAATACTACTTGCAAAACTTGAACCAAGTAAACCGCAACCAAAAAGAAGCCCTCCTATAAAAACAACCTTTTTCATACCCAGCTTTTCATTCATAGCTCCGCCCGAAATCATAGTGATAGGACCTACAGAATTTGCAACAGTGAAGACAATTCCCAAATTTGCTGCTGTCAAAAGCACTTTGCCACCATTTCCCATCAAGTCATTTAACCTATCTGCCAAGGGCGTAGCAAAAACACTCCACGCATACAAAGATCCTATACAAAGGTTAATCAGACAGCTTGCCAACAATACCAGCCATCTTTTTTTTGTCAATTCTTCATTTCTAGTCTTATCCATTTTTTCTCACCCATTTTAACAATAATTTTTGGCAGGCATCCACACCCATTCCCACATAGACAACACCCACTACCATAGCAATACCAATCTGTATTGGAAGCGTTCCCAAAGATTTTACCGACATAGGTCCCATAATGGTAAGTCCTATTGCCCAACCGCAAAGCCAGGAAGGAGTAAATAAAAATTTTGCAAATGTTTCTCCTATGCATACAGCCAAAGCTCCTAAAACAAATAAGGTTGCATAGAGTTCTACATTGGGAGACAGGGACAATTTTTCCATGATAAAAACAGCCAAAACAGCCCAGATATCACCTGCTATAAATCCTAAACATATTTTTAAGGCATTTTTCCTCTGATTGCCGTTTGCCACATAAAGCCCTGCACAAATCAATGCCACCGACCCGGTCTTCACCCCTATATAAGGGCTTACTACAGCCCAAATAGGTGGCAGTGCCGCAATCAAAAAAGCCAATATCAGCATAGGCATTTTATCCTTTTTCATATCTTCTCCTTTTGTATCATTTTATAATCCATAGTCTGCCGGATTCCATACAGGAGCACCGGTATATTCTTTGGTTTTTTCTTCTCCTTTTAAAGCACGAAGAGCACCGGATGCCATGGCTTCCATCTCAAATTCTCCGGGATATGCTGTTACCGGCGCTATATAAGAGCAGACTTGAGTAATTTTATTAACTAATTCTTCACTGTGCACCATTCCACCACCAAGTAAAATACCGTCTACCTTACCCTCTAAAACGGCACTCATGGCACCAATCTCTTTTGTAATCTGATAAAGAAGAGCCTCCCAGATGGTTTTTGCCGCCTTATCCCCTTCTTGCATACGGGCTCTTACATCTCTGGCATCAGAGGTCTGTAAATGGCTTACAAAACCTCCCGTTTTTGTACAAAGAGCTCTCGCCTCTTTTTCCGTTACTCCTGAGAAACAATATTTGATTAATTCCATCGCCGGAAGTGCACCGCAACGGGTAGGTGCCATAGGTCCTTCTCCGCCTACAATATCATTTCCATCAACCATTCTCCCCTTTTTGTGGGCAGAAATAGAAATCCCACCTCCGATATGGCATACAATAAAATTACAATCTTCATATCGTTTTCCCATTTTCTTTGCATGGACAATAGCCGTTTCCTTTAAATTCAAAGCGTGCAAATGTACATTCCTATAAATTCCTTTTACACCCGTAATACGTGCCAAAGGCTGTAATTCATCGGTATCCGGAGGATTTACCGCAAAAGCCGGGCATCCTGCAATTTCTGCAAAGGCATTGGCTAAGATAGGTCCTAATTGTGCAGGATGAGAAATTCCGTTAGCTCCCACCTTTGCGTGAGCAAGCAATAAATCATTTAATTCATAAACACCACCCTCAACTGCAAGAAGTCCGCCTCCACGTCCTACAATAGCATCCATTTTGGAATAATCTATTTTGTTTTCTTCTAAAAACTGAAGAATCATCTCTTTTCTATAGGGAAGCTGATCGCTTACTTCCTGATATTTTGCAAGTTCCTTGGCATCATGAGAAATATTTTTAGAAATAATTTCTTTTGTGTCCTCAAACACAGCAATTTTCGTCGATGTCGAACCGGGATTGATAGTCAATATTTTATAAGTAGACATAATTTCCTCCTATTTTTCTTCACATATAGAAGTGTCCCCTGAAAACAATAGTATTTCCAGGGGATTTTCTTCTTTTACTTCTTAAGTCCCGCTGCACGAACAGCAGAGATAATAATGTTTCCTTTAATTTCTGATACCGGTGCCCCTCTGGAACAGTCACAAACCACCTTGTTAAATCCCTGAAGCATAGGACCGTAAGCATCTGCATGACCAAATTGCTGAATCAGCTTTACACCTACATTTCCCACATTTAAGTCCGGCCATATAATCACATTGGCACGACCTGCCACTTTGCTCTCTCTGTTAACTTTTTTCTTTGCCACTTCAGGAGATATTGCTGTGTCAAACTGAAACTCTCCGTCAATCGCCAAATCCGGTCTCTTTTCATTGGCAATTTTTAATGCATCGGTCACTTTATCAATCAATTCCCCTTGTCCACTTCCCAGAGTGGAATAGCAAACCATGGCACAACGAGGTTCCCAATCAAGTAAACTCTCTACGGTATCACAGGCAGAAATGGCAATATCCGCCAATTGTTCCGGATTGGGATTGGTACAAACCGCACTGTCACCAATTGCTAAGATGGAACCTTCACTACCTGCAAAGCCCGGAATATCACAAATACCGATACTGGAAATCGTACTGATACCCTCTTTCATGCCGACAATCATTTGTCCTGCCAATAGTACATCTCCTGTAGTATTATCGATACCTGCAAAAGTAACTTCACATTCTCCGACAGCCTGCATTACCATAGAATAATACAAAGGATTTTCCATACGTCTTGCCAAAGCCTTGGCTTTTAATCTTGTATTGGGCAAGGCTGTGTATTTTTCAATCAAAGAATCTCTATAACTTTCCTCTTTAATATCTACAATAGTAAAAATTTCTTCCTCATAACCTTTTTGGGAAAGGCAAGCTTTGATTTCCACAGAATCCCCTATAAGAACCGGGAGAATATAACCCTCTTTTCCGGTCTCATAGGCTGCCTGCAACATTTTTTCATTGCTTGCTTCGGGAAATCCCACTTTTTGAGGATTGCTTTTCGCTTTCTCATAAAGTGTATCTAAAATACTCATTACTCTTCCTCCAGAAGTTCCTCTACCTTATCTGTCAAGTCTTTGATAGTTTTACAAGCTGCCGCTACCGGAAGCTGTACTAAAACATCCAATTCATTTTCAATCTCTGATACTAAACCTACCATCAATACAGAAGCTCCACCAAGCTCTTCCTTGATGTCTGTATCCATAGAAATGCTATCTAACTCTACATTGTAAGCTGTTGAAACCAACTCTAAAATCTGACTTTCTAATTCTTTTCTCTCCATGATATTTCTCCTCTTTTCTCTTTGTTTTATTTGTATTCTTCATCCAAGGCAAAAACTACCGTTTTATATCCATCTCTTTGGAAAATTTCCGCATGTACAGAAATAGGCAATTTTTCTATTAATTCTTTTCTGTTTTTCTTAGTAATTCCTTTTACCACACCGTTAAAACAAGCACCCTCTTCTAATTCGATTTCGCCATAAGCATATTTTCCAAGAGCATCGTATTCCGGTTTTGAAGAGAGCGCTGCCGGCAATACGATAGATTTCATTTTTGCCTTTCCGCTAATCTCCACCCACTCTGTTTCCATATTGCCACAGCTATTGCAGGCATAGACCGGAGGAAACTCCATACTTCCACAGGCTTTGCATTTTCTTCCTAAAATGCGTCCTTCTTCCAATCCCTCATAAAATTTTTCTACTACTTTTTCCAATTGAATACTCATAATAGCCTCCTAATCTTCCAATGTTCTAAGAAGAATTGCAGCTACATTTTGAGAACCGCCGTATCCTCTTAGCATTGTTGTTTTTGGTAATTTTTTAACCTGTCTTTCGCCACATTCGCCACGCATCTGCATACAAGCTTCGTAAACATCCGCCAGACCTGATGCCGCATGAGCATGTCCAAAGGAAGTTCTTCCTCCGTTCGTATTGATAGGCTTGTCACCATCATAAGCAGTTCTTCCCTCACAGATATATTTCCATCCCTCTCCATAAGGAAGATAACCTGCGATTTCCGCTGCATAAAGATGGGAAGTAATAATAAAGTCATTAGCAAAGAAAAGATCCAACTCTTCCGGTTTTACACCTGTTACGTCATAAACCTGACGAACAGCCTCTTCAGTTGCACGGATTTCAAAATGAGGAGTGGTTGCTTCACAAGCAGCACTACCTACACCCAATACTTCAATCGGTTTATGTTTTAAGTTCTTTGCAATCTGAGGAATCATCTCTGTCGCACAGACAATCACCGCTGCCGCTCCGTCACATTTTCTCTCTACACCCTCCATACGAAGAAAATCTCCCATTTTAGGATTGTAAGGAGAACGCATATAGCTGATGGCATCTTTAAATCCTTTTTCCTTTGCAATCTCCTCAAACTCTTTTCTTTCCAATGCCAATGGATTTTTTGCTGCATTTCTTCTATTGTTAATTGCCATCCAGTTTAATGTATCATCCATCTGCTCATTGGTAATTTTTCTTGTTCTTACATAATCTTCTGCCACATCATCATAAATTAAGTTCATTGGAGCAATCAGACTTCTGGCATAGTTTCTGTCATAGAGCCACATAGTCGTTGCCAAAAAACGCTCCATAGTCATTTTTTCTCTCTTATAAGGATGTTTTGGAGTTTCTACAGTGTCGTTAGGACCAAAAGGAGCCGGAACGCTGTCTCCAAACTCTACGCAACCGGATAATACACAGTTATACTTTCCGGATGCCACTGCATTCACCGCCTGCTCAATTGCCAGATATCCTGTACAACAAGCTTCGGAATGATGAATAGAACCCTTTCCTTTCATTCCGAACCAGTTTCCAATCTGGATATTTGGTGTCAAATAATTAGAACCATTTAAGGGGCTGGCCTCTCCGTGGAAATAATAATCTACATCCTGAGGATTTACCCCCGCATCTTCCATAGCCTTTAATGCCGCATAACCAAATAATTCACCTTCTGTCAATCCGTCAGTTTCTGGATTGTCTACCGTATACATAAAAGGAGTACATCCCACTCCGATAATGGATACGCTTCTGCTGTATTTATTTACTTTTGTCTGATTCATAGTCCATTTCCTTTCTATGCAATTTATCTCTTCTTACATGGAATCGGTTTTTGAGGACATCTTGGCTTTATAGTCCCCGCCAAAACAATCGCATCCTCATCACAAGCTTCCATACAGTTACCACACTGAGTACATTCTTCCTGGTCAATGACATGGACAAACTTTTTCTTGCCCATAATTGCATCATCATCGCAGGCATCAATACAATCACCACATCCGATACAATCCGCCGCAATAATATGGTAGGTCATAAACTTTTTACAAACACCTGCCCTACAACTTCTTTTGGAAATATGATCTTCAAAATCTTTCTGATAAAGTGAAATTCCCTGCAAAACCGCTTTCGCAATATCAATGCCGTCATCACACAAGGACTGACTCTCCATCATACCGCATAAATCCTGTACTAAGGCAAGGTCTGTTCCCTTTGCTTTTTTTTGTGTCATATCCTGAAAAATACTTGACAACTGGGTAACACCCTCGTACCCAAAAACACATTTTCCACAATCATTACAGTGACTGTTTTGTACCTCTGTTTTCAAAATATCTACAATACATTCCTTATCACTTAAATTTTGTATTCTCTCCATTGTATTCATAGCTACCTCCTAATATTCATTCCAAAGCTTCGGCTTGGTAATATTTAATCGAAGGTCACACTGAAGACAACGTCCTGCCTCACATGCCGCCTGCTCACAGGTAAATGGTTCTTCTACCGTTGAAAAATCACGAATTCTCTCCTTTGGATCTTGCATATCGGCATGGATTCTTTGCATTTTAGAAAATCCGTAAATGTGTCCTATTTAAGCTTTAGGTTTTTCTTCATCTAAAAGGCTCTCGCTAATATCTCCGTCTCCTCCCAGATACAGATCCATTTGCTCTGCTGCCAATCTTCCTGCCGCCACAGCCTCAATCACAGATTTAGTTCCGGTAACCACATCACCGGCAGCAAAAACACCCTCTATACTGGTCTTTAAGTCCTTATCCGTCTTAATGTAAGGTCCATGTGTTAATTCAAGACCCATTTCTTCTGTCGCTTCCGGTTTTTGACCCACAGCAAAAATAACATTGTCTACAGGAAGAATTTCTTTTGTTCCTTCTTCCAGTTCAATAACAGGACGACGATTCTCATCAAAGTAAAACTTCTCTACTTTTTGAAGTTCAATCCCTTCTACTTTTTGCTCACCGACAATCTGTAAGAAAGAATATCCTGCATGTAAAATAATGCCCTCATCTCTTCCCTCTTCAATTTCATCCGGAGTAGAAGTCATTTGACTTTCATTTTCAAGACATGCAATGTGTACTTCCTTAGCTCCTAATCTTAAGGCGGTTCTTGCACAGTCGTAAGCAACATTTCCTCCGCCTAAAACGATTACCTTTTCTCCGACTTTAAGAGGTCTATCCATCCTTGCATTCTTTAAAAAGTCTGTGTTTACATAAACACCCTCTAAATCATTTCCCTTTAAGGGAAGCATAGCCCCCTTATGAGTCCCGGTAGATACAAGTACACTGTCAAATCCTCCAGCCAAAAGTTCTTTTGGAGCCTTGGCCTTGGTATTTGTCTGTAAATCAATCCCCGCTTCTAAAATATCTGCAATTTCTCCATCTAAAACTTCATCAGACAATCTATAAGCAGGAATTCCGTAACGGCACTGTCCCCCCGCCTTTTCATTTTGTTCAAAGACTGTCACTTTGTGACCTTTCTTAGCCAGATAAAAAGCTGCGGTAAGTCCTGCGGGACCTGCACCTACGACTGCAACTGTTTTTCCTGTAGGTGCCGCTACATGCGAACGTTCTTTCCATGACTTATTATCTTCTACTGCCGCTTTTCTTTTTAATTTACAAATAGAAATCGGCTGGTCTCCCAATTCATTTCTCTTGCAGGCACTCTCGCAGGTATGCACACAGATATTTCCCAAAACTTCCGGAAATGGAATCTTTTCTCTAACTACTGCTGTCGCCTTATCATATTCACCGGCTTTAATATAGCGTAAGTACCTTGGAATATCCGTATGAGCAGGGCAGGTTGTTCTGCAAGGAACAACATTTTCCGCATAGGAGCGGTCTTCTTTCATAATCGTTACCGCATCCATAATCGAACCTGTCGGACAGACTTCTATACAGGCACCGCAAAAACGACATCCGGCTTCCTCTAAGGATTTTCCTTCTTTAATTCCTGCACGAATACCCGCATCGGTTTTTACATATTCTAAAATGTTTACACCTCTTAAATCGCTACAGGCACGAATACACCTTCCACAACGCACACATCGTGTAAAAAGATGAGAGATCAAAGGATTGCTGTCATCATTAGCAACGCTTCTGGATTTCATTCTCCATCTCTCCGGTCCCACTCCCATATACTGGTACATAGACTGTAATTCACATTTCCCGTATTTAGGACATCCTGTACAGTCTGCCGGATGTGATGATAAAATAAGCTCCATAGCAGCTTTTCGTATCTTATCTGCCTTTGCTCCGTGAATCACTACCTGCATTCCCTCTTTGACTTCTGTTTTACAAGAGGGTACAGCTTCCGCTATACCCTCTATTTCCACAGAACACAAACGGCATCCGCCCTTTGCTTCCAAATCAGGATGACTGCACAAATGTGGGATGAAAATATTCGCCTCCAAAGCTGCATCCAAAACGGATTGTCCCTCTTTTGCCTCTATTTCTTGTCCCTCAATTGTTATTTTCATAAACTTTCTCCTGTTTCTCTATTAAAACTCAAAATCATCCAATTCTGCCGCTGCATTTTCTCCGGCAATACGTCCACTGTTTAAGCAAAATCCCATAGTATTTCCTGAAAGCACGAAAGGATAACTGTCTCCATAAATGTTACAAGCATCCGTTCCTACGCAGTAAAGTCCCGGAATTACTTTTGCATCTTCTGTAAGTACCTGTGTCTTGTGGTTAATCTTTACTC
>R15__coassemble_1840_pt1 | contig 9832 bp, 9 predicted proteins | sample R15__metabat2_high_PE_036 | metagenome-assembled genome bin R15 | reverse complement strand
ATTTTCTTACTCTAACATTTTCATAATCTCTATAATCTTTTATCAACCATTTTACCAACCACATAACACTCACTCCTATCTATTGCCCTCACTCTATCTCTTTTTTATATTTTTAGTCAAGGAAAACATATTTTGGGAGTAACAAACTACCCTTTAAAAACCCTTCTTGGACAATTTTCACAAATATTACAACTTTTGTGTGCAATTTAATTCTTTTGTAATATTTTTGTTTTGATTTATCCACATTCACCGGGTTTCTAAAAGCTTGATTTATCAGTTATGCACGGACTTATCCACATTATCCACACTTATCCACTCTTTTTCTGTGGTTAACCATAATCTTATGAACGAACAGTCGTTTTGTATATCTTCCATAAATCTACAATTTTTAACAAAAAAAGCCTAAAAATCATTGACTTTTTAATATTCTCACACTTGCCTATTTTTCTCCTTTTAAACCTCCATTTGTCTGAAAACTTAAAAAGCTATTCTCCAATATTTTTATGACTTTTTTCAATCGCCGAGCAATAAAATTCCTCTTTTAATTTTTTCTGATTTTCTTTATATAGTTTTCCACGTGCTCCAAAGTAAGATCAATATCTTCTTTTGTATGGGCATGCGATAAAAACATAGCCTCAAACTGAGAAGGACCTATATAAATCCCTCTCTCTAAAAGATAGACAAAAAAATCCGCAAACAAATCAGTATCGGCACTCTTTGCACTCGCATAATCAACAACCTTTTCCCCGGTAAAAAACAAAGAACCCAAGGAAGCTACATGATTGCAGGTATAAGGCGCATTATTTTCGAACAAAATTTTTTGAATTCCTCCAAAAAGCCTTTCTCCTTTTTGAATCAAGTCTCTATAAATCTCCTGATGCTCATATAAATAGCGAAGTTGTGCCAGCCCCGCCGCCATGGCGATAGGATTTCCGCTTAATGTCCCTGCCTGATAGACCGGGCCTATAGGGGCTACCATTTCCATAATCTTTCTTTTTCCTCCATAAGCACCTACCGGCAGACCTCCTCCTATGATTTTTCCATAGGTAGTTAAATCGGCTTTTACACCATAAAATCCAGACGCCCCCTCAAAAGATAAACGAAAACCGGTAATAACTTCATCAAAAATAAGCAAAACCTCATAAGTATCACAAAGTTTTCTAAGACCGGACAAAAAATTGTCTTTTGGAGGCACCAAGCCCATATTGGCTGCAAGAGGTTCTACAATAATCGCAGCCACCTGCCCCTCATTTTTCTCTAATAATGCTTCCACAAAATCCAAATCATTGTAAGGAGCCGTGAGCGTATCCTGCACACAAGCTCTAGGCACCCCACTACTATCAGGAAGTCCGCCTGTCATAAGTCCTGAACCCGCCTTTACCAAAAGAGCATCCGAATGTCCATGATAACAACCTTCAAATTTAATAATTTTATCCCTTTTTGTATAGGCTCTTGCCAAACGAATGGCACTCATCACTGCCTCTGTCCCTGAATTTACCATACGAATCATTTCAATAGAAGGAATCCTTTTACAGATAAACTTTGCCATTTCTACTTCAATTTCAGTTGCAGCCCCAAAGCCCAGACCATGCTCACACATTTTCAAAACAGCCGATTTAATCTCACTATGATTGTGCCCCAAAACCATAGGTCCCCAAGAACCTACATAGTCCAAATATTCATTTCCATCCACATCAAAAATTTTTGAGCCGATACCCGCCTGTATCATACGCGGAGTCATACCCACAGAAGCAAAAGCCCTCACCGGACTATTGACTCCACCCGGAATATACTGTTTTGCCTCTTCATATAAATCCATAGAACGCCTGCTTTCCATCATCCTATTCTCCCTTCTTTGATAAGTTTTGCGATTTCCTTCGCAAAATAAGTAATATAAATAGAAGCTCCTGAACGATAAGCTGCCACTGCCATTTCCCCAATCATCTGCTCTTCATCAATCCAGCCCTTGATAGCTGCCGCCTTTACCATAGCATATTCGCCACTCACACTATAAGCAGCCACGGGTACCCTGGAAATATCTTTGATTCTCTTTATCATATCCTGATAGGCTAAAGCAGGTTTTACCATAACAATATCCGCACCCTCTTCTATATCCAAAAGTGCTTCTTTTTCCCCCTCCAATGCATTATGGTAATCCATCTGGTAGGACTTTCTATCCCCAAAAGCCGGAGCGGAATCTGCCGCATCACGAAAAGGACCATAAAAGGATGAAGCATATTTTACCGCATACGACATAATCGGAATCTCTTCATATCCATGTTGGTCTAAACATTCACGCATACTGGCTATTCTATAATCCATCATATCTGAGGGTGCCACCATGTCAGCTCCCGCCTTTGCATGTGAAAGGGCAATTTTATTTAAATAGATAAGTGTTTTATCGTTATCTACCCTATCCCCCTGCAAAATACCGCAATGCCCATGAGAAGTATATTCACACATACAAATATCCGTAATGCAATACATTTGCGGGTAATTTTTCTTGATTGCCACCAGAGCTCGCTGAATGATTCCATTATCATTATAAGCTTCTTTACCACAAGCATCCTTTTCTTTGGGAATTCCAAATAAAAGAATGGATAAAATCCCCAAATCAATTAAATCTTTAATTTCTTCAAGCAATCTATCAATACTATAACGATACTGCCCCGGCATAGAGGAAATCTCTTCTTTTTTATTTGTTCCCTCCACTACAAAAACGGGATAGACCAATGAGGCACTATCTATCCTTGTCTCTCTAACCATTTGTCTTAAACTCATATTTCCTCTAAGTCGTCTCGGTCTTTGGTTTTGTCTCATACTTCCTCCATCTCTTCTATAAGCCTAATTAAACTGTCAATACTTGCCTCTTTTGAAATCCTGACCTTCATGCCGTACTTCTTAGCCGCTTCTGCCGTCTGTCTTCCTATACAAGCCGCACGAACTGTGGAAAAGTCAAACGTCTCCGGCATAGCCTTTACAAATCCTTCCACGGTAGAAGCAGAAGTAAAGGCTACGCAGTATATTTTTTTATTTAAAAAGTCTTCCTCCCTATAAGCCACTTTTGCTTTCTCATAAAGGGTATCATAGATAGCAATGTCCACTACCTTAGCTCCGCTTTTTTTGATTTCTTCTATAAGCTCTCTATTTCCCTTTTTAGCTCTGGCAAAAAGAATTTTGTCCTCTTTATTTACCAAAGTTGCCAGCTCTTTTCCCATATGATAGCCGTCATAAACCGAAGGCATAAAGTCTGCATAAATCCCTCTCTCTTCAAGCTTTGTCTTTGTTCCCTGTCCAATAACGGCAATTTTTATACCTGCCAACTTTCTTAGATCCAATCCCGCTTTCCTTAATTTAGAAAAGAAGATATCGACACCACTTGGGCTGGTAAAACCAATCCATGAAAATTTTTCTAACTCTGACAATGCCTCATCAAATTCTTTATTCTCCTGAATTTCTACTAGGGAAATCGTAGAAAATTCTATTACTTCCGCACCCTTTTTTCGTAATTTTTCCGCCATGGTTGAAATCATATTCTGAGGTCTTGTAAGAATAATCTTTTTCCCTGCCAAAGGAAGTTTTTCATACCAGGAAAATTCCCCTGCCAAACTACATACCTCTCCCACTACAATAATAGAAGGCATACCTATATTTTCTTCCTTTGCTCTTTGGACTAGTTTAGAGAGGCTTGTAAAAACACTTCTTTGTCCTGCACTACATCCTTCCTGCAAGATAGCTGCGGGCATTTCTCTATCCATACCTGCCTCCAGCAAGCCCTCACATATGTCAAAAAGAGATGACAAACCCATCAAAAAGACCAAAGTACCCTTTAGTTTTACCAGCGATGCAAAATCAATATCTAAACTTTCTCCCTGTTTTTTATGCCCTGTAATAATGTGGACAGAAGATGTATAATCCCTATGCGTAACAGGAATGCCATTATAGGCAGGTACCGCAATAGAAGACGTTACTCCCGGAACAATCTCAAAAGGAATATTCGCACATTTAAGGGCTTCTACCTCTTCGCCTCCTCGACCAAATAAAAAGGGGTCTCCCCCCTTTAGCCTTACTACTCTCAACCCCTTTTTCGCTTCCTCTACCAAAATCCGGTTAATCTCTTCCTGACTTTTTTTATGTTTACCCGCACGCTTTCCCACATCAATCATAGCGATTCCTTTAGGAAGCATAGATAAAATTCCCTGCCCTACCAAAGCATCATACACCACAACCTCTGCCTCTTCTAATAATCGCTTTCCCTTGACTGTAAGCAATCCCACATCTCCGGGACCGGCACCTACCAACCACACTTTTCCTATCTTCATCTAAAAACCTCTCAACTTCTTAGCCAGACGAATACCTATCTCTTTAGCTTCCTCTAGGCTTCCCTCTAAACTCTCCAAGAATATTTGCTTACTGTCTTCTTTATAGTAAAGTCCTCTAAGAACCAATCTATTTTCCTTAATTTCAGCATATGCTGCCACCGGAGATGAACAACCTCCGTCCAGATAAGTAACAAAACTTCTTTCTGCACAAGCCGCATAAAAAGACTCCTTATCAAAAAATGCATCCAAATATCCATAGTCTTCTCCCGCTCTTCCCTGGATTGCTAAAATCCCTTGTCCTGCTGCCGGAAGTATCTCGTCTGTAGTAAAATATCTGGAAATTCTGTCTTTTAATTCTAGTCTGTGAAGACCTGCGGCAGCTAAAACCAAAGCCCCGTATTCCCCTTTATCCAGTTTTTCCAATCTTGTAATTACATTTCCTCGAATACTTTTAAATTTTGCCCGGGGATAAAGTTTTTTTAATTGCAAAATTCTTCGCAGACTGGAACAGCCTATGGGCTTTTTCTCATCTATTTCTTTTTGTCCCAAGGGTAAGATTAAAACATCTCTTGCATCTTCTCTTTTAGAAAACCCTAAAATAGGCAATTCCTTTGATACCTCCATAGGCATATCTTTTAAACTATGCACGGACAAGTGGCTTCTCCTATCCAGTAAAGCTTTATCAAGCTCCTTTACAAAAAGCCCTTTACCGCCGATTTTATCCAATCGCTTATCCAATATCTTGTCACCTGTCGTCTTCATAGTCAGCAAGGATACCTCCCAATCGGGATAGTTATCTTTAATAAAGCCTGATACAAGCGTGCTTTGTGCTATTGCCAATTTGCTCTCACGGCTGCCAATGATAACTTTTTTATGACTCATTTTGTAAATACTCCTGTATCTTTTCTCTTAAATCTTTTGTCCTTCCAGGGCTTTCCCCTCCGCTGCTCATGCCGATAACATAATCCTCACCCACAATCATTCCCGGAAAATAAAAGTCACAAAGCTCAGGTGCTGTTGCCACATTTTTTATAATTTCTTTGTGGGTGCAAAACTGGGCAATCCTCTCATTTAAAATTTTATCATCGCTTGCAATCACCACTATATCTTTTTGATTTAAGTCTTCTATCCGAAATTCCCTCTCTATCAATTCTAAACCCAAATCTCTTAGCTCCTTATTCATTTGTGGAGCTACCACACTGATATTGCTAACAAAGGGAAGAAGCCCCTTAATACGTCGTGTCGCCACAGCTCCTCCCCCTACTACCAAAACATTTTTTTTACTTATATCCATAAACATCGGAAAATGTTTATTTGTCTTCATATACCTGCTCCAATCCCGCTATACAATTTGCAAAAGTCTCTGCATCCATGTGCTCTCTCATACTAAATAATAATTTATTAATAACACGTTCTGATGCCTTCTGATATTCTTTTTTTAAATCCCACTTTTCTTCCTCTCTCAAGGCAAGATTTTTAATGTATTTTTCCATACGCAAACCTATATCATTGGCTCCCTCCTGCCGAATAAAAGCAATTGCATCAATCATATTATGATTTTGCAGCCAACGATAAAAATCGGCAATTACTTCCCTTAAAATAGTTTCCGCTTCACATCTTGCTTTCTCCAAATCCCGGTTAGGATGCTCGCTCTTCCATGTATCCATATCATAACGCTTTACTCCGAAAAGCTTAGATACCTCCGGATCAATATCACGGGGAACTGCCAAATCAATCAAAATCAAAGGCTTATATAAACCTGCCTCCTTTAAATTTTCTCGATTAATTATCAAATGAGGACTGGAAGTGGCACTTATAATTACGTCACAAGAAGAAAACATTTTGTTTTTCTCCTCATAATCCACCTTTTCACAGCCATCCACTACCTCTGTCCTTTTATGACGAAATTTACGGACAGTGACAAACACCTTCGCTTCTTTTTTTAGAAGTTCCTTTGCTGCAACTCTTCCCATAGCACCATTTCCAATGACCAGACAGGATTTTTCCTTTAAAGAACCTATCTCTTCTTCCAACTTATTTATTACCGGCCCCATAATAGATGCATTCCCTTTAGGAAAATAGACTTCTGTTTTGATTTTTTTAGCACTGCTGATTGCTTTTTGAAAAAGAACCTCCAAAACACTGTCTGTACTTTCCAACTCTCTTGCAAAAGCAATGGCGTCCTTTACCTGACTTAAAATCTGATCTTCCCCTATAATCTGAGATTTCAATCCACACGTTAAATAAAACAGGTGGGAAACCGCTTCTTCTTCTTTTCGCTCTATCATATATTCTTTATAAAGCCTGATATCCAGCCCCTTATCAAGACAAATCCACCCTGGTAATTTCCCAAAACAGTCCTCGTTCCCACTTACCCACAACTCTGTACGGTTGCAGGTAGATAAAATCAAAGCACCCTCTACTGCCTCTTCTTTTATCAAACTTTTCAAAAAATCTTTTTTTGATTTTTGGGTATAAGCAAAAACAGATCTCACATCGACGTCTGCGTGCTCAAAATCAACTCCTACCATATAAATACTCATACTATTTCCTTACTGTCTTTAAAAATCTATCTCATTGCCTCATTTGCATGTTTTAAAAAGAGATTTCGTATCCCCTTATATTCTCCCAACCCTTTAATCAAGCAGTCTGTCTCAAATCCTGCTTGTATAAATTGATTTTTCCATGACTCTGGCTCCTCTCCTGCCATGTCATTTTTTGCATGGTCTCCTGCTACCAGCATAAAAGGTGCCAATTTCACCTTTTTATAACCTGCATTTTTTACTTGTCTCATTACATTTTCAAGTTCAGGGTAAGCTTCTACCGTACCCATAAATATATGGCGATACCCTCGCTCCTTAAAGATGTAATCCATGGCGGCATAGGTAGCATTTACATAGTGCTCCGTTCCGTGCCCCATAAAAACCAAAGCTTCGTCTTGTACAGTAGGAATTTCTTTTGCAACAATATCTGCCACTTCCTGCATATCCTCCGTACTCGTAAGTAAAGGATTTCCAAAAGAAATTCTTTCAAAGTCTTTTTCAAATGCCTTGGCATCCTCTTTCATCAAGTCATTTTCAATACCGTTTACAATATGGGTCGGTTGAAGAAGAACCTCCCTATACCCTTCTTCTTTTAACTTTTCCATTACCTCTTTAACATTAAAAATTTTGATTCCGTCACGCTTTAAAATTTTTTTTAAAATCATTTTACTGGTCCATGCGCGAAAAACAGAAATATTCGGATGACTTGCAGAAATTTCCTGCTCAATAACTTCTATAGTTTGTTTTCTTGTCTCCTCATAGCTTGTTCCAAAGCTGACAACAACAATCGCTTTTTTGGATTCCATTGTAAAGCCTCCTTTTATCATTTTTTCCCTATCTTCCCCGCTTACCTTGCAGATTTTATCATAACACGTTTCTTTTTATTTTTGAATTTTACTTCCTAAAAATACACGCACACAGTTTACCTGGGCAAAATCTTTACTTCCCATCCCATAACCTATATTTTCTAAGCACATGATCGGCATTTTCCCAAAACGGGTTTTTGCATACTGCAAAAGAGCTGCTCCTGTCGGTGTACACATCTCTCCTTCAAATTCCCCCTGATAGCAGGGAGCACCCTTTAATAAAAGCGCTACCGCCGGTGCAGGTACGGGCAACTTCCCATGTGCACACCATACACTTCCATATCCTACATTAATATCGGACACGATGACTTCCTTGGGATTTAAAACATGAAGCATCCAACAGACACTGACTACATCTACAATAGCGTCCAAACTTCCCACTTCATGAAAATGAACCTGCGATACAGGCTTTTGATGTACCTTCGCTTCAGCCTCGGCAATTAAACCATATACTGCCTTAGCAGACTTTTTTACCTCATCGGGAACCAAAAAGTGGTCAATGCTATGCTCTACACTATGAAGATTAGAATGGTCATGGTCATGATGGTGATGGTATTCCCCCTCTTCTTTTCCATGAATTTCCACCTTCATGTGGATTCCACACACTCCACTCTTTTCCACACTTATTGGACTTACTCTTACTTCATTTAGGGGATTTTTCTTCATAATATCCAAAAACTCTTCTTGCTTCTCCTTAGGCAAAAGCTCATAAAGAGCACCGGCTAACATATCTCCTGCCGCACCCATATTACATTCTATAAATAATAGTTTCTCCATCCTATCCTCCCTCAAAATCCACTTTGACAATAGCTCTCTCATAAAATAATATATTTTTTTACCGTCTTTCCCATTCCTTGTCTTAGTTCTCACAACACATGTGATTAATCATGCTGGCACTGTAAGCAGCCCCAAATCCATTATCAATATTTACAACACTTACACCGCTTGCACAGGAATTAAGCATTGAAAGAAGGGCGGAAAGTCCCCCAAAATTTGCTCCATATCCCACACTGGTAGGAACCGCAATAATCGGTTTGGAAGTCAGTCCTCCTACCACACTGGCAAGAGCTCCCTCCATTCCGGCTACTACAATTAAAACCTTAGCTTCTTTTAAAATATCCATTTTGGCAAAAAGTCGGTGTATCCCTGCTACACCCACATCATATACCCTAGTTACTTTATTTCCCAAAACTTCCGCAGTTAGTGCTGCCTCTTCACACACACCTAAATCACTGGTTCCGGCAGATACCACCACGATACTTCCCATTCCTTCTTCCTTTTTTCTATTAACAATAGCAAGCTTTGCCAAGTCATGATAATAATAGTCTATCCTACCACCAAGACCTTCTTTTACATAATCAGCCGCCTCTTTTGACATTCTGGTAATTAAAATATTTTTGCCTTTATGCTCCAGCATATTTAAGACAATGCCCAATATCTGCTCTTTGCTTTTCCCTGCTCCGTAAATAACTTCCTGCACTCCCCGACGTTTTTTCCTGTCATAATCAATATTGGCATAGCCTAAATTTCCCATAGACTCATCTTGCAAAAGCTCTTTTGTCTCTTCTAAAGAAAGCCTGCCTTCTTGAATTCCTCTATATAATTCCAGGATTTTATTTTCCTCCATCTTCCCTCTCCTCTTTTTAGACCTTTATCCTTTATTATAACACATTATTTCATCCGTATCGCCATATAAAATACAACTGCATCCTGAAATTTACGGGGACAATAGCCTGTTTTCTTCTCAATCCTATCCAACTTATACTGGACTGTATTTTTGTGCAAAAACATACGGTTTGCGGTTTCCTTTAAAGACATATCACAGGCATAATAATTTTCTAAAAACAAAATTTCCTCTTTACTTAAATTTTTTAATATTTTATCCAAAAACTTATCCACTATACCAGGCGGAATAGAACCTAATAAAATATCCAAAGATAAATCATCATAACAGGCAATATTTTCTTGTACATTCAGACTTTTTAATGCGATTTGAGCCGATTCGTACGAATGATACTGCCTTTTTAAAGAATCACGAGCTCCAATTCCCACTTGTAAAATTTCTCTATATTTTTTTGCAAATTTATACAAAATATAATTC
>R15__coassemble_1839_pt1 | contig 9854 bp, 7 predicted proteins | sample R15__metabat2_high_PE_036 | metagenome-assembled genome bin R15 | reverse complement strand
TTTCTATTGCAACCATTTCGAAAGTTATCAACAACAAACCTTCTATATCTGAAAAAACAAGAAATCACGTGATAGAGGTGATGAAGCATCTAGATTATCACCCCAACGCTCAGGCTAGCAATTTTGCTAGAAGATGTTCCGAAAATATTATCTTTTTATCAGTGACAGAACCTCACATAGCATTTTCTAACCCGCATATGTTTGAGATTATGTGCGGTGCACAAACTATTACCTACAAAAATAAATATAACCTCACCTTTTTAGGTGTTAGCGATAAAGAGCAGGCCAATCAGGCACTCTCCGATATCATAGGCAGAAAAACCGCCGATGGCCTACTAATTCATGGATCTGCTACCTCTCGGACACTTGTGCGAATCTTAGAAGAGACAGAATTTCCCCATGTTATTATCGGACGGCCGCCTTTTTCAAGTACTGCTTGTTGGATTGATACCAATAATCACGTATCCGGTCATATAGCAACAAAACACCTTGTAAAATGTGGTTATACTCGTATTGCCTTTATTGGCGGTCCTGAATCTGATGAGATTTCCAGACATCGCCTACATGGGTTTACTTCTTATATGCGTATATTAGGTTTGAATGTATATGAATCTCTTATCAAATATGGAAGCTATAGCAGACAAAGCGGGTATAGGATGATGGACGAATTACTTCAAGAGTCAGTTCCTCCGGATGCGGTGATTTGTGAAAATAATCAAATCGCTATAGGCGCCGTTTCTTCTATTCAAAAGCACAAAATGACTATTCCTGATGATATTGGTATCATTACCTTCGATAACTATCCCTTATCACAGTTTGTCGATCCTCCATTGACCGTTGTCGATATAAATGTGCATCAAATGGGGCAACAAGCAGCAGATATTCTTTTTCAAAAAATAAAGAATCCCTCTCTTAATATGCAATCCTTTACAACAATCCCCGAAATAATTATCCGTTCCTCAACTAAAGCTATATAGAAAGAATGCCATCTTAAGAACCTACTTAAGTGACATTCTTTTTTCTATTTCTCTATTGCTTGTATTAAGAAACCTTTTGCAGCTATATTAGACTCTGTGTTTTCCTCAGACGCAAACAAAATCTTCGAATTTTTCTCAGTCTTAAATTCCACAGTTTTCGCTCCTGCATTAATTGCAATTTCTACTATACTTTTATTATTTTCTCTTGCAAAAACAAATAACCCCTCTTTTATCTTATCCCAAACCGGATAATATATAGAATCTTTATCAACCATCCTTTTCCTAATCTCAATAACTTTTTTAAGAAAATTTGAAATTCCTTCTTCCTTATCCCAAGGCATAGCACGTCTATACTCATCTTCCGATATGCCTTGCACCCCACATTCATCACCATAAAAAAGACTTGGAACTCCCGGCATTAATATTAAAAGAATACATCCCAACTTTAAAAGTTCCATATCACCATTACACATAGAAAGAAAACGCGGAACATCATGGCTATCCAATAAGTTTAACTGTCCTTTTACAATATTTTCCGGATAACGTATCCTCATATTTTCAAACGCATATGCGGCTTTTGTTGCATTCGCCACTTCAGATGACAAGTAATCTACACAGATACGTCTAAATTCATAATTCATAGTAGAATCAAATAATTCAGGTATCCACGTCTCGGCATTTTCCCAAACTTCACCAATCAAAACAGCCCCTGGATTTGCTGCCTTTACAGATTTACGAAATTTTTGCCAAAATTCCCGACTAATTTCATTTGCAACATCCAAACGCCATCCATCCACATGAAATTTGTTAATCCAATAAGCTCCTACAGCGGAAAAATACCTCTGCACTTCAGTATTTGCAGTATTTAATTTAGGCATTTTCCTCTCGTATGCAAAGCAAGTATAACCCGGAACCTCTTGGGGACTTATAGGGCGTGTTACCGGAAATGTCACATCATAAAACCAGTCCTTATACATTGAATTTTCACCATTGTCCACCACATCTTCAAATGCAAAAAACCTCCAACTACAATGGTTAAAAACTCCATCAATAATGATATGCATTCCTTTACTATGAACTTCCTCCACTAAACTCATAAAATCATCTTCGTCCCCTAAACACGGATCAATATGATAGTAATCTATCACATCATATTTATGATATTCGCCTGCTGTAAAAATTGGATTTAAATAAAGACAATCAAACCCTAAGTTTTTAATATAATCAAGATTTTCTCTAATGCCACTAATCGTTCCACCCAAACAATTTTGTATCTCCACACCATTTTCCAAAGTGATTATTTTTTTATTTTTTGAAATACTCCTATTTTTACTTGCAAAACTATCCGGAAAAATATTGTAAACACATGAATCTTTAAACCAATCCGGTAAATCGGGAATTTCCGTTCTCAATATAAAAGGATATTGATAATACTCGCTTCTTCCGTCTATAATTTTATCCCCCTTGTATTGGTCCGCTAACTCTTTAGTAAATCGGTCTGCATAATAATAAGTCCACTCCTCCTCCTGCTTAAGTTCAAAATAATAACAAACTCTGTTATAAGGAAGTGTGATTGTCGCTTGATAATAGTCAAAATACTCATCTTTAGCAAATTTTTCCATGACAAAAGCGTCAAAACAAATGGGTGTCGCTCTGCAAACACGATCTGCCACATGTAAAATGCAAGTTGATAAATTATCCTTTTTAACACGTATACGAATCACAAGACTATTTTCGTCTACCGCAAACGCATATTGTGACAATGGAATGTGTAAAACCGCTGACTTATCTATTTTCTGCCTAGTCAAACTCATCCTTTAACCCCTCCTGCCGTAAGACCTGAAACCATATATCTTTGGATACAGAAAAACACAATTAAAATTGGAATTGATACTAAAATAGAAGCCGCCGAAAAAAGTGGCCAGCTACGACTATAATCATTGGATTGTAATTGGTAAAGTCCCCCTGCCAAAGTATAAGAACTCTCATTCATCATAAAGGTTGTCGCAAAAAGATATTCATTCCAAACAAAAATTAAAACCATAACTGCTGTCACAATAATTGCCGGTCTTGCCAGTGGCAAAACAACCCTCATCAGAATCTGTCTACCCCCGGCTCCATCTATTTGTGCTGCTTCTTCGATTTCTATCGGTATCGTATCAAAATATCCTTTCATATTCCAAATACCAAAAATACACATACTTCCTGCATATACCAAAATCAAACCTAAATAGGAATTTAGCAAATGAAGGGTCTTAAACAAACGAAAAATTGCAAACATCGATAAAATTTGCGGAAAGGCATTTAAAATCAAAAATGTCTGCAAAATAGCCACTCTTTCTCGAAAACGATACCTGGAAAATGCATATGCTGCAGTAATCGCAGTACCCATGGCAATCATCATAGTACCTATGCTTAAAATCACAGAATTTTTCAGCCATAAAAGAAAAGGTTCCTCTATAAGAATTGCCTGATAATGTGTGAATGTAATTTGCCTTGGAACAAAAGACAATCCGGCACTTAGTGCCCCATCAGCAGCACTAATTGATAGGGATACCGCATACAAAATAGGTAGTAGTGCTATAAAACAAATTACTATAAAGAAGCCGTTTAAAAAAGTCAGCCCCACAATCCTACGCCATTGTTTTTTAGCCCTCATGTTTCCTTCACCCCCTTATTGGTAAAAACAGAAAAGATAATAATAAACAAAAATATAATGATAGACACAGCCGATGATAGACCATAGTTGTTAGAAACAAAGGCATTTTGATGAGCGTAGGTAATAATCGTTTGCAAAGATGCCCCCGATAAAGCCCCTTTTTGCATGGTTAATAAGTAAACAATGTCAAATTGCTTAAAAGTAGTAAATGTTGTCATAATGATTGCCGGTGCCAACACAGATTTAATTGCCGGTATAGTGATATAGAAACTTTGTTTCCAAAAACCGGCTCCGTCAAGTCTTGCGCTCTCATAGTAGCTCCTATCAACCCTTTGCAAAGAACAGACCATCATCATAATCATAATGGAAGGGCCATAAATAAATTCAAAACTAAACATGATAAAAAAGACGGCACATTTTCCGACAGAAAATTTATTTTTTCCAACCCTACAGCAGACAGAATTTTATTGAAAAATCCAAACTCTGTATTAAACATGCCCACACGCCATAATAAAATTGAAATATAGGCAGGCATAGCCCAAGGAAACATCAATAGAGTTTTATATATTCTGGATAACTTTAACCCCTCCGCATTAAGTCCAAGTGCTATCAAAAACGCAATACTCAATTGCAAAGTCATATTTACAACCGTCCAAAGAATGGTAGTAGCCAAAGCGGATAAAAAACCCGAATCTACTTTTAATAAAGCTCTTTTGAAATTATCAAATCCTACTAGATGATAATTGTCCCAATGATACATATTCATATTTGTTAGAGAAATATAGCCTGTGTATAGGATTGGAAATATAACAATAGCACCAATCAAAAGCAATGCAGGAAGACTATATATCCAAGCTTGCCATTTATTTTTCATCGTGTCACCTCTTCTATCCAATAAGGAAAGGCTATAGGACAGCAGTTGTATGCCTACAGCCTCTATAAGTCTTGTTCCTACTGCATATCTGCAATTGCAGTTTCAGCTTCTTTCTGATATTTGCTTGCTACCATTTTTACATTTTCTCCCGATTTGTTGACTGCCGCCAAAAGTGATTCTGTAGGTCCCCACATAACACTCATCTGAGGAATATTCGACATAGGAATGGCAACTTCTGCTGTTGTCTTCATTGCACCTATCATTTCATTTTCTGTTACTTCTTTAGACTCATAAGATTTTTGATTTGCAGGTGCACACCCCGACTGTTTTGCCAGTTCTACACCTATTTGGGAATCTGCTAATGCCATCAAAGCTTTACTCAAAGCTTCTTTTTTATTATTTACAGAATGTTTCATAATCCCTATCCCCTGAACTCCTGAATAAGGAACTAAAGGGTTTCCATTAGGAAGAGTAAACTCTGATAAAGACTTTACACCCAAGTCAATTCCTGCTTCTTTAATTCCTGAGATTAACCATGGACCACCAATAATTGCAAGCGCCTTTCCCTCATTAAACAAAGTAGCGATTGTATTATAATCCCCATCTGCCTCCAATTCTGCAAATTTCTTGTTATATGCAATGGCTTCCTTGGTTTTATCATCACTAAGTCCCGCTTTTGCTTCATCATTAATGATATAACCGCCAAATCCATTAATCATCGGGGCCACATTATAAGCTGTCGAATGTTGATTAACCAAAGCATAAGTTCCTTCATTCAAATTCGTATATTTTATCATATATTGATAAAGATCTTCGGTTGTTGACGGAACCTCTCCCTCCCACAGCTCTTTATTATACATAAACAATAAGGTTTCATAATACATTGGTAATAAATACTGCTCCCCTTTATATTTCCCTGCTTTTAGTGTCATGGGAAGCATATCCTCATAAATTTCTTTTTCCACAACATCTGTAATGGGAGCTAAAACTCCCATCTCCACAAATGTTCCAAGAGAATCATGAGCATACATATACATATCCGGTCCATTTTTCTCATCATTTCCATATAGTTTAATTTGATCCGTCAAACCTGTTTTTTTCTCAAAATGAAGTGAAATATTATCTTTCTCTAATTTTTTATTTGCCTCTGTTTCAATCACCTGCATAATGGCATCATCTCCATCATGCCAAATATTTATTTGACTTTCTTCCAATGATTTGCTTAAATTTTCTTTATCTTTCTGCTTACTTTCTTTTCCACATCCTGCAAACACTCCCATAGCTAAGGTAATAGCCAAAACAATTGCAACTCTTTTTTTCACAAAGATACCTCCTATCCTTTTTTAGTTTTCTTTCTATTAATCAGATATATATCAGATATTTACATATTTTTAACATAATTCCCCTTATCAAACAATAAATTTCCATCAAATTCACCATATTTCTAGAGAAAACGTTTACTTAAATTTTATTTCCTATCCTACCTTTTTCAAAACTCTTAATCAATTGATATCTTCTCTCTCATTGACATAGCTTTTCAAATCAATTATAATTTTGTTAAAAAAATAGCAATCATAGGAGGACAAAATTCATGGCAAATATTTTAATCAGTCCAAGCAAATATCTACAGGGAGCCGGTGAAATGGGAAAGCTTTACACCTATGCAAAAGATTACGGAAAAAAAGCTTTGGTCTTAATCACTGCGTCCGGCTATAAAAGAATTGGAAATATTGTGGAAAGCAGTTTTGTTGGACAAGACTTTGAGATTGTTTTTGATTATTTCAAGGGCGAATGTAGCAAGGAAGAAATCAACCGTTTAAGAACCATTGTTCAGGAGAAAAACTGTGATGTAGTTATCGGTATAGGAGGAGGCAAAATTTTAGATACGGCAAAAGCTGTTGCCTACTATGAAAAGACTCCGGTTATCGTATGTCCTACCATTGCATCTACAGATGCACCTTGTAGCGCACTATCTGTTATCTATACCAAAGAAGGGGTCTTTGAAGAATACCTTTTCCTTCCTGCAAACCCAAACCTTGTTTTAATGGACACTGACATTATCGCTAAATCACCGGTTCGTCTTACTGTTGCCGGTATGGGAGATGCTCTGGCAACTTATTTTGAAGCCAGAGCCGTAAAAACAAAAGGGGCTCTTACCTGTGCCGGAGGACATACAACATCTGCTGCCATGACACTTGCTAAATTATGCTTTGACACCCTAATGTCTGAGGGACTAAAAGCCAAATTAGCATTGGAAGCGGGTGCTTGCACAGAAGCTGTAGAGAGAATTATTGAGGCCAATACATTACTTAGCGGCCTTGGATTTGAAAGTGGCGGACTTGCCGGTTCTCACGCTATTCACAACGGACTTACTGTTTTAGAGGGATGTCACCATATGTATCACGGTGAAAAGGTTGCCTTTGGAACTATCACACAACTGGTCTTAGAAAATATTCCGGCAGAAGAATTAGAAGAAATCATTGGTTTTTGTATTGATTTGGGACTTCCTGTTACTTTTGAAGAACTTGGCATCAAGGATGTGAGTGATGAAGAACTTATGGACGTGGCAAGAGCAGCATGTGCCGAGAATGATACCCTTCATAATATGCCATTTGAAGTTACACCTAAGAGTGTATTTGCCGCTTTAAAAGCTGCAGATGCTTATGGTCGTTATCTCTTACAGGCATAGTTTTAGTAAAAATCAAAAATTAAGTTTTATCCCTGTATACAATAAATAAGCATTCCAAGCGGGGTACTAAAAATCCCCCAAAGAAAAATCGGCTAGGCTCGCAAGGTCTCAGCCGATTTTTGATAGAATTAATTATCTTACTAATTCATATCCACTATCTTCTCTTTTTTATTTTTCGCTTTGTAAAAAAGTAAAATAATGATTATTTTCCCCTCTTCTCTCCATCCATACAGCTCCAAGCTCATCTGTTCTAAGGACATGAGAACCTACTTCCTTTATTCTTTCCAAAGCTTCTTTACTCGGATGCCCGTATTTATTATTTTTGCCACAGGAAATCACACTGACTTTAGGGCTTGCCTTATACAAAAATTCCCTGCTACTGGCTCCTTTTGACCCATGATGAGCCACTTTTAAATACTCACAGGAATCAATGGACTCTACTATCTTCTTTTCTGATATCCCTTCTATATCTCCCGTAAAAACCCCTCGAAAATCTCCTTGCTTCAAAGCAAAAACGATAGAGCCTTCATTAGTTTTGTCCAAATAGTTTTCTCCATCTGGATGAAGAATTTCTATCTTGGTTTTTGTATTATCCTCCAATATACTATCACCCCTGCCCACTCGCCTTACTTGAATCTTTGCACTTTCTGCCATACTCTTTAACATTTTTAAGGTAGCATTTTCATTCTCCCAGCAAGGTAGCAAAAGATAATCCACTTTTACTGCCAAGCGTTTTTTAGCTATCAAATCTAAAATTTCTACTACTCCATTATAGTGATCTTCATCCGGATGGGTCACTATCATATAATGGATATGAGAAATTCCCTCATGCTTTAAAAAGGGAATGAGTATCCGCTCACCTATCTTTTCCTTAGAAGAGCTTCCTCCATCTACCATACAAACTAAGTTCTTCTTTACTTGAATAAGGCAGGCATCCCCCTGCCCCACATCCAAATTTGTGATTTTCAAATCACACGCGGGTCTAAAAAATAAAAGTATCGGTAACAGAAAAAACAAAACAGATACCTTTTTCCTCTTTATTTTTATCAAATAAAGCAAACCACAAAGCCCTCCGTAATAAAAGAAAATAAACCAAAGTGGAGGACTTCCTATAATGATGGAAGAAAAGGGAAGTTTTTGTATCGTCTCCATCATCTTCATATAAATATTTAGCAAAAACACTGCCGGAGACATAATGAATTCCCCTAGAGGAACCCACAAAAAAGAAAAGGATATACCAAGAAGTCCAAAGAGTAAAAGAAAACTCATGGCAGGTAAAAAAAGAAGATTCATAAGTATCCCGTAAGGATATACTTCCCCATACATATAAAGCAAAATAGGAAATATGAGCATCTGGCTTCCCAGATAAGCCTTTAAAACAGGAAAAACCTGTTTCTTTACCTGCTCCTTCCAGAAAGCTTTTCTATTCTTGGCATTCATTTGTGATTTTTTCTCGTATTTTTCCTTCCAAAGTCCTACTCCTACCACAGCCAAATTAGATAACCAAAACCCACTGTAAAAAAGATAATTTGGATTTTTTAGTAAAATTAACAAAGCACTAAAAGCAAGTGCTGAAAGAGCATCATAAGTTCGTCCCCACTTTCTTCCTAATATCTTTACCAAAAACATCAGCATGGCTCTTAAAGTAGCCGGAGCATACCCTGTCAGAATCGCATAACTGATTAAAAAACCTGACGAGGCTGCTGCCGCACTTGTTTGGTTCCACTTTAATTTTTCCAAAAGATGATAACAGCCCAACCCCAATAAGCTAATGTGCAAACCGGAAATCACTAAAACATGAAGTGTTCCCGTTACCTGAAACAGACTTTTTGTAGTATCCTCCAAGTCACTTTTTGTTCCTAAGACCATAGCTTCTATCAGTCCAGCCTCTTTTTTCGGAGCTATCTTTTTCAAATTGTAAGAAGCATAAATCCGTATTCTCCTTAAGAATTCTCCGTAATAAGAATACTTAGCATTGGTAGTTTCTATTTTCTTTGCCTTCATGCGACATCCTATAGAAAAAACCTTATAATAATTTTTCAGATGAAACTCACCCGGGTTTGTAGGGGATTTTATCTCGTATAAATTTCCTTTAGCCATCACTTCCATTCCTATAGAATAATAAGAGCTATCGGGAATCTCTACAATTACATTTTTTAATTGATATGTTTGGGATTGTATTTCCAGAATTGAATTTCTCAAATAGATAAGATTTTTTTGATTTTTAATCTCGCCTTTATAGACAAGACCTTTGATAACTACAAGTTCTTTCTTCTTTTCAATTTTTTCGATTTGCAGGGAGGTTTCCTTAGATAAAATCTCTCCTTGAAAACCTCTACTGCCCACTATCCAAAGACAAAGAAGAAGGAACAAAAGGCACAGTGGCCTTTTACTCATTATCTCCTCCTCCTTCATTTAATTTTTCATTCACTTGAAACAGCTGCCTTAGACTAATTTTATCAGCCAAACTTACATTGGCATCTCCTTCCACAGAAAACTGCACATAATCTACAAAACAATTTGTCGATATGGAATTTACAATAGAATATAAGGCAAGCCTTGCATCTTCTTCATTTTCAATTTTCAAAAACTCTTTACTCAGATTAATATAACAGATATTATCTGCAACTGTTACATTGATAATCTGAGTATCAC
>R15__coassemble_1705_pt1 | contig 10441 bp, 8 predicted proteins | sample R15__metabat2_high_PE_036 | metagenome-assembled genome bin R15 | reverse complement strand
CTGCAACCATATTTAGATGCCACAACATCAAACCATCCCATACGCCTTGGTCTACCCGTCGTTGCTCCATACTCTCCACCGTCTCCACCACGGCGTCTAAGTTCATCAGCTTCTTCTCCAAAAATTTCAGATACAAAGGCTCCCGCTCCAACTGCAGAAGAATATGCCTTACAAACAGTAATCACCTTTTTAATTTCATAAGGTGCAATACCCGCTCCGATTGCCCCATAGGCAGCCAGGGTGGAAGAAGAGGTTACCATCGGATAAATTCCATGGTCGGGGTCTTTTAGCGAACCTAATTGTCCCTCTAAAAGAATTTCTTTTCCTTCCTTTAAGGCATTCCACAAATACAATGATACATCTTCTACATAGGGCTCTACCATCTCTTTATAGGACATTAACTCACTATATATTGTATCTGCTTCCAACTTCGGCTTATGATATAAATGTTCTAAAAGAATATTTTTTGTCTCACATACACGGGCAACTTTTTCTCTTAGATCCGCCTCATCCGCAAACAGCTCACTTACCTGAAAACCTATCTTTGCATATTTATCCGAATAAAACGGAGCAATTCCTGATTTTGTAGAGCCAAAGGATTTTCCACCCAAGCGTTCTTCTTCATATTGGTCAAACAAAATGTGATAAGACATCACAATCTGTGCCCTATCAGATACTTTGATTTTCGGCATGGGAACCCCCTGCTCCACAATTCCCTGAATTTCTTTAAATAAAACCGGAATATTTAAGGCAACACCATTACCGATTACACTGGTTGTATGATCATAAAACACACCTGATGGCAACGTATGTAATGCAAACTTTCCATAGTCATTGACTATTGTGTGCCCTGCATTTGCTCCACCTTGAAAACGTACTATGATATCCGATTCTTTACCAAGCATATCGGTAATCTTACCCTTTCCTTCGTCCCCCCAGTTTGCTCCTACTACCGCTTTAATCATCTGATTTCCTCCAAATTTACACTATTTCCTTCTTCTTTTTCTGCCCCTATTAAATATAAGTCCCACAAAGCAAGTAATTCTATAGTCCTTGATAAGTTTGTATTTTAGACATTAATCTGCGCCTGCATACCAAGAAGTCCCTTATTTTCTTCCAAAAGAGGATTTACTATATCTGCCAAAAATTTATCCACCTGCTCTTTAGCTCTTCCTACATACTTTTCAGGATTCATAGTATTTTTAAGATCCTCTTTACTCAAATTAAAAGTTTCATCCGCCGCAATCAAGTCTAAAAGGTTATTTTCTTTTCCGTATACCTTTACATTTTTTCCGGCTTGCATAGATAATTCACGGATTTTCTCGTGAAGCTCCTGCCTATCTCCGCCCTTTTTCACAGCATCCATCATGATATTTTCTGTAGCCATAAAGGGAAGTTCTGCCATCAGGCGCTTTTCAATAACTTTAGGATACACCACCAATCCATCAACTACATTTAAACACAAATCTAAAATGCCGTCTATTGCCAAAAATGCTTCCGGAATGCTTAAACGTTTGTTAGCAGAATCATCCAAAGTACGCTCAAACCATTGTGTTGCAGAAGTAATTGCCGGGTTTAAGGCATCAATCATAACATAGCGCGATAAAGAAGCAATTCGCTCGCTACGCATAGGATTTCTTTTGTACGCCATAGCCGAAGAACCTATCTGTGATTTTTCAAAAGGCTCCTCTACTTCTTTTAAATGCTGCAAAAGGCGAATATCATTAGAAAACTTATGTGCACTTGCCGCAATTCCCGCCAAAACATTTGCTACTCTGCTATCCACTTTTCTTGAATAAGTCTGCCCTGAAACCGGATAACAAGCCGCAAATCCCATTTTTTGCGCAATCATAGGATCAATCTTATCAATCACTTCCTGATTGCCGTCAAAAAGCTCTAAAAAGGAGGCTTGAGTCCCTGTGGTTCCTTTGGAGCCCAGTAATTTCATAGTAGAAAGCACATGATCTAAATCTTCTAAGTCAAGCAAAAATTCCTGCATCCATAAAGTTGCTCTTTTTCCTACAGTCGTCGGCTGAGCCGGCTGAAAATGTGTAAAGGCTAATGTCGGCAACGACTTATACTCCTCTGCAAATTTTGCTAATTCTGCTAAAACATTTACCAGCTTTCTCTTTACCAGATGTAAGGCTTCTGTCATCACTATGATATCCGTATTATCTCCGACATAGCAAGAAGTTGCTCCCAAGTGAATAATGCCTTTCGCCTTTGGACACTGCACTCCATAAGCATAAACATGGGACATAACATCATGACGAACCTCTCTTTCTCTTGCAATAGCAACGTCATAATTGATATCTTCCGCATGTGCCTTTAACTCATCAATCTGTTCCTGACTTATAGAAAGTCCTAATTCTTTTTCTGTTTCTGCCAATGCAATCCATAATTTTCTCCATGTCCGAAACTTCTTATCCGGTGAAAAAATATACTGCATTTCTTTACTGGCATAACGCTCTGAAAGAGGGCTTACATATTTATCTGTACTCATGGTAATCTCCTTATTTTTCATATTCTCCGCGAATGTCCTCTTTTGGTGGAGTTAGAGGATATCTTCCTGTAAAACATCCTTTACAAATCGGCAGTCCCTCTACAATTTCCTCCAAACGCTCCACGCTTAAGTAACCAAGACTGTCTGCTCCAATCACTTTACGAATCTCTTCCAGACTTCGATTATAAGCAATCAATTGCTCTCTTGCCGGAACATCCGTACCAAAATAACATGGCCACAAAAATGGGGGAGAGCTAACTCGCATATGCACTTCTTTTGCTCCTGCTTCTTTAAGCATACCCACAATTCGATCACTGGTTGTTCCTCTGACAATAGAATCATCAATCATAATAATTCTCTTACCGGCAACCTCTTCCCTTAAAACATTTAGCTTTACCTGTACACTGGACTCTCTGCTGCTTTGCTTCGGCTTAATAAAAGTCCTACCTATATAACTGTTTTTTACAAAAGCGGTACCGTAAGGAATCCCTGACTCCAGAGCATATCCCATAGCAGCAGCATTTCCCGACTCCGGAACACCCACCACCAAGTCAGCCTCCACAGGGGAATCCTTTGCTAAAAGACGCCCTGCCATGATTCGTGAATTATAAACGCTTACTCCATCAATATAGGTATCCGGTCTTGCAAAATAAATATATTCAAAAACACATCTTGCCGTTTTTTCCTGCTTCGGACATAATCTGGTATCTGAATGGATTTGTCCATCACAGGTAATGGTAACCACTTCTCCCGGAAGCACATCTCTTACATAAGTGGCACCTACTGTATCCAAAGCACAAGTCTCCGAGGTGATAATATAAGCATTGTCTCTTTTCCCAATCACCAGAGGCTTAAACCCAAAAGGATCTCTAGCCCCGATTAGTTTTCTGGGCGACATAACAATTAATGAATATGCGCCTTTCATTTTTTTCATAGCACAACTTACCGCCTCTTCAATAGAGTGGTTTTTCACCCTTTGCCGTGCAATATGATAAGCCATAATTTCCGTATCTATAGTCGTCTGAAAAATAGCACCGTCAACTTCCAGTTCTCTTTTTAATTCTTTTGTATTAATCAAATTCCCGTTATGAGCAAGCGCCAAGGTTCCTTTTATATAGTTCAAGACCAAAGGCTGAGCATTCTCTCTTGTGCTGGCGCCCGCTGTCGAATAACGGTCATGCCCTACACCTATATTTCCCGGAAGATGATTTAGGACATCCCCCACAAAAACCTCATTTACCAAACCCATCCCTTTATAAGAATGAATTTTCCCCTTGGGTCCTTGTGTATTTGTCACTGCAATACCACAACTTTCCTGCCCTCTGTGCTGCAATGCCAACAATCCATAATAAATGGTAGAAGCTACATCATTTCCATCCAAATCATAGATACCGAAGACACCGCATTCTTCTCTTAACTCATGTTCCATCGTTATATCCATAAGGTTTTTGTCTCTCATCAACTATTTATCCCTTTTCTATAGCCCTGTAAACACACAAGTTTCTTTACGCAAGTCCCAGTCTTTTAAAGACCTCTATATAAGCTTCCTCCACATTTCCCATATCTCTACGGAAACGGTCTTTATCTAATTTTTCATTTGTATTTACATCCCAAAGACGACAAGTATCCGGAGAAACTTCATCTGCTAAAATAATAGTTCCATCCGCAGTCTTACCAAATTCAATTTTAAAATCAATCAATTTCATTCCTGCATTTAAGAAATACTCTTTCATCACTTTATTTATAATATGTGTATATTTCTTAATAGTATCTATATCTTCTTGACTTGCAATTCCAAGAGCCAATGCATAATCATCATTAATAAAAGGATCTCCCAAAGCATCGTCTTTATAACTAAACTCTAAAATAGGACAAAGAAGTTCTCTTCCTTCTTCCACTCCCATTCTTTTAGAAAAACTTCCTGCTGCCACATTACGAATAATCACTTCCAAAGGTACAATTGTTACCTTTTTTACTGCTGTCTCTCTATCACTTAGCTCTTTTACCAAATGGGTCGGTACACCGGCTTTTTCAATCAATCCAAAAACATGATTTGTCATACGGTTATTAATAGCGCCTTTTCCTACGATTGTGCCCTTTTTTTCCCCGTTAAAAGCTGTAGCATCATCTTTGTAATCTACAATCACTACATCCTTATCGTCCGTAGTCCAAACTTTTTTTGCCTTACCTTCGTACATCAGCTCTTTTTTTTCCATAATTTCGCCCTCTCTTTTCATATTCATAAGGTGACTTTACTCTTGTTGAATCCGTTGTTCATTATAATACAAGCACTTTAGAAAAGCAATCATTCTAAAACTTCCCCAAAAATTCTTTTAGCCGTCCATGTTCAGAAGAAAAAACCTCTTTTGCACTTCCCTCTACCGCAATTACCCCTTTATCCATAAAGATGATATGGTCCGCTACATTTTGAGCAAAATCCATCTCATGGGTCACTATAACCATAGTCATTTTTTCACTCGCCAACTGCCTGATTACCTTTAAAATCTCCCCTGTAAGTTCCGGATCAAGTGCTGATGTAGGCTCGTCAAAAAACAAAACATCCGGATTCATAGCCAAAGCTCTTGCGATTGACACACGCTGTTGCTGTCCTCCTGACAGTTGATAGGGATAGGCATTTTCCTTATCTTCCAGCCCCATCTTTTTAAGTAATTCCCTTGCCTTGGCAAAAACTTCTTCCTTAGATCTTTTTTGTACTCGAATCGGGGCGTCTGTAATATTTTTCATTACCGTGTAATGAGGAAATAAATTAAAGTTTTGAAAAACCAAGCCAAAACTCCCCCCGTAAACAATTTCTCCTCCATCCGGCTTTTCAAGACCCGTTGCACATCTAAGCAGGGTGGACTTTCCGGAACCTGATGGCCCTATAATTCCCAAAACTTCTCCTTTTTCCACCGTTAAGGAGATGTCTTTTAAGACCTGCAAACCATCAAAATTCTTTTTCACATGTTTCATTGTTAATAAGCTCATCTCTTCCCTCCTAACGATAATAGTTCATCTTTTTTTCCAGTGCATTCATAAAAACTGCAACAATCAAATTAAATACATAGTAAAAAACAGCCGCGATAACAAAAGGCATCATTGTTGTCTGTGCACTTGCAATCTGCTTAGCAATGGTAAACATCTCCGATACCGCCAAAACAAAGGCAAGTGAAGTGTCTTTTACCAAAGTAATTACCTCATTGGTAATAGATGGCAAGACTCTTTTTATTACCTGAGGTAAAATAATGTGTAGGAAGGTCTGCACTCGGTTATATCCCAATATTTTTGCAGCCTCGTATTGCCCTACAGGCATTGAAGCTATCCCCCCTCGGTAAATCTCTGCAAAATATGCGGCGTAATTAATGGCAAAACCTATCAAAACCGCACTCAAACTATAGGATTTTGTGATTTTAATTCCAAATAAAAAATAGGGACCAAAATACACCACCATCAACTGTAACATCAGCGGTGTTCCTCGCATCACAGAGATGTAGGCGCTGGAGATCCAGCGTAAGGGAGTAAATTTTGACATTCTTCCAAAACAAACCAAAAGTCCAAGTGGCAAAGAAAAAATCAGCGTCAAGACAAAAATTTCTGTAGAAATTGCCATTCCGCTAATCAATTGTTTTAACATGATAGATAGATTCATGAAATCCTCCTGATTTTTTATTTTCTTTTTAACGCACAATGCTGGTACAGTATACACCATTTTCCTTGATGATACCATACCAGCCATTATTTCCTTTTATTATTTTCCCAGACAAAGCATAGCCGGATCAATGCCGTACTTGACTGCAAGTTCCTCGTATTTACCGCTTTCTACCATTTTTAAAAGTTCTGCCTGCACCGCATCCTTTAGTGCCACATCTCCTTTTCTAAAACCTATACCATATTGTTCTGTGTAGAAAGGCTCTTCTAAAATAAGATAATCCCCCTCTTTTCTTTGTTCAAGCTGGTAAGTTGCCACACCTATATCAATAGCCACCGCATCCGCAGCTCCTGATTCCAAATTTAAAAAAGCTGTATTGTAATCAGGGTTTTCTGTTAGGGAAGCAAAACTTCCTGTAAGCTTTTTACAATCCTCTGAATTTAGTGCTTCCAAGGCTGCTGATGCCGCCTGTACCACTACATTTTTTCCTTTTAAATCCTCTAAAGTCTTAATACCGGAATCTGCCGGCACCACCATTACCTGAGTATTATCTACATAAGGATCAGACCAGGTATACATATCTTCTCTTTCCGGTGTAATAGAAAAGCCGTTCCAAATACAATCAATTGTACCTGACTCTAATTCCAAATCTTTTGAATCCCAATTAATCGGCTTTTTCTCCAGCTTCCATCCCAAAGCATCACACACTGCCTGTGCACAATCTAAATCAAATCCTACATATTCTCCGGAATCGTCCATATAACCATAAGGCGGATATTCTGCATCAAATCCTACAATAAGTGTATCTCTTTGGTCGGAATTATCCTCTTTACTCTCCCTTGCTTTCTCAGACTTTTTACTTTTTGTATCAGATGTAGCACTTCCACATCCCATAAGTCCTGTTCCGAGTACAAATACAGTCAATGCCATTGCAATAATTTTATTTTTCATAATAACTCCTTTACTTTAACGCTTTTTTACTCTGCCATTTTATCACGCTAAAGTAATCTTGTCAAGGCAAAATATCTACATTTGGCAAATACTTTACATACCTATGTTTTTATGGTAACTTTCTCTCAATTCCCCCAATATGTTTTCCAAAGTTTTTTTATACTCTTCTGTCTCACCGTTAAGCAAAGCTTCCTTTGCCTCTTCATACCCGATGCTCTGCATCTGTTGTCTGCCCGCTTCTTTTGATGAAGCAATCTCCGTATTTAACTCCACCAGCAAATCCTCATCCACCCGCATTTTCTTTATCAATTCTTCATAGGCAGAAGAAGGTCCCAGTATGTAAGATGCATAAAGATAACTCTTTAAAGTCTCTCTTGAATGGATACATTCATAGGCTTCATAAAAACATGTCACAGCTTCTTTTATTTGAAACATACGCATGTAGGAGCAACCCATATTATTATAAATACTTCCTACGAAACGACTTTTTTCATCCCCTTCTTTCTTTTTTAGAACCCTTGTATAGGTCTCAATTGCAGTTTGGTATTTTTCATGCAAAAAAAGGCAGTCCCCTTTTAATTTTAATCGCATCTGCTTAGACTGTCCCGCAAAAGTAGCAAGTGCCAACTGCAGTTTTCTATATTCCTCGATATTGTAGTAATGTGTTTCTTTTAGGATAGGAATCAACACATCTGCCCAGTTTATCTCATCCTCACTACGCCATTTTTCTAAAAGACTATAAAGCTTTGCGCTTAATTTTGCAGATTGGAACTCTTCTCTTATCCATAGACACAAGTCTTCATTAAAAACACTTTCATCCAATAGATAAAGATTATTTGCCAAAAAATAGGACAACTCTTCCATAGAATACAAATTTATCCCCACACTTTCAATATAGTAAGGACGTTTCGCCTTTTTCATTTGACACAAAATATATCCGCTCATTTTCCCTCCTATAAATCCAATGTTTCTGTCCAAATTTGACCACTACTTTTAAAGAGTTCCCCAAACCCCATATCTTTTGCTACTATTCGGCATTTTCCCGGGAACTCAAAAGATAAAGACAGGTGGATTTTTGTTGTCTTGTTGGGACGTTTTGGTAAATTTGTTAAAGTTAATGAAAATTTTTTCTCTTCCTGTTCCTTTAAATTTTGCACCAAAAACACAAGTTCTTGTGTATCATCCAACAAAAACTCACATTCCTTTTCTACCTCATACCAGTTGCTTCCGGCACTGACTAAAGGATAATAAGACCTTGCCCCTGCAATCGTCATTTCCATGCCTATATTACTCTTGACAAAATCTTTCCCCTCATAGAGATAGCCTTTTAATTTATGATCTTCCAATTTTTCTTTAATGGCAAGGCATGCTCCCTTGGCAAATAAATTATTTCCGTAGAATACTTTTCTATGATTTTTACAAAGCAACAAAATAGACTTTGCCGCCCAAGTTTGAGAAAAGCCCTCCCCTACAATAAAAACACTGGAATAGAGTTGATTTTGAAAACACTTTCCAATAAATTCATAGAATTGTCCGTCTCTTTTTGCTTTATCCTCACTAAGTTCTAAGACCTCTCCTTGCTTTCTAAGTACCGTCATAGGACGACTTTTGGGGTTTAATGTTAAATCCGCATAAGAAACCACATTTTTTTGAAACTGAAAAAGTGCTACCTTTCGATTCCAAAGTTCGGGTCTTTGACACAATGTATGATAATAAAAGCTCTCCTCAAAATCACAGAGTAAAAATTTCCCATTTGCCAACCCCAAACCTTTGCACGTCTCTCTTAGGTGGTTTACCATCTTCTTTTTAAGCTCAGGGCAGGTAATCATAATCCCTCTTAGCTTATCTAAAACTTCCGGAACCCCCAGCATCTCCAACGAAGCCTTTAAATACTGCTCCATTATTTCAAAAACAAGATAGTCCCGACCGTCTAATAGAAGATTTTTACCCTCCTCCATACGAAAGTACAAATCCTTGATAAGATACCAATCATCATTCTCCTCTAATTTTTGAGCTTCTTCTCCTACCTTCCACAAATCCTCTTCTTTCTTTTTTGCTAATACGGTAGGAAATTCATATTCGCTGCTTCCCGCTTTTACAACAAGTGAAATCGCATCTTGCATTTTTCGATCATAATAACAAATTTGACTTTTGTCCGGGCGAAACTCAAAACCTATTAAAATATTTCTCACTTCATTCATCCTTTTCGCCTCCCATCATCAAAAACCATTTCTTAGATACTGCTTCATATCGAAAATAGCGATACAATTGTTGCTCTAATTGCTTCCACTGTCCCTTTTCATAACTATCTAACATAGTGTTAATCTGCTCAAATTTACTAAAACCCTCACCTTTTATTTCCCTTGCCACTAGTTTTTTTTCTTTTGTTTTTATCAATTTTCCATCATGCTCTATAGTAAAGTAATAGTTCAATTCTTCCCCATAAAGCAAAATAAATTCCTTGGAAAACAAACCTAAATAGGAATTTTTCAAAGGTTCTGACATAAAAACATTTCCTTCTTTATTCCCTTTCTCCAAAGTATAATACAAAGTGACCCTGTCTTTTTGAAATGCCCTTTGTTCCACGAAAGTCTTATCCTCCAATTGATAACCTTCTAAAATCTCCTTGGGAAGTTTTTGATAGAGCGAAAGGCGGATTCCTTCTTTTTGCAATTTTTCAAGAATTTCTTTAGCATAGACTTTTTCTATTTCTAAAAGTTTCTCTTGTTTTTCTTCTCCATAATATTTTAAAAGAGCTATTTTTGTGATTTTATTGATTTGTGCCCCTCTGGCATAGACTCTTCCTATATATTCCCCCAAAAATGCAGGCAAAATATAATCCTCCAAAAAATAACTATAGGAAACAAAAGACAAATAAGCCATAATAATGGTCTCGCTTCCCCCTTGATAGAGATAAGCCTTAAAAATCTCTTCCTCTTTTGCGGGATGTTTTCTTGTAAACATAGAACGAAGTAAAATTCTCTTTGTCATGGAAAAATCTTCTATTCCGAATTTTTGAGCGCTCTCCCAAATTCGGCACATCTCTTTTACCTGCCCCTTAAAATATCGAACCAAATAAGTCAGCATAACCTCATCGTATTTTCCCCTACGATAAATAAAGTGTGTCATATACAAAAGCTCCTCATCCAAAGCAAAATCTAACTTTGTAATGATTCTACTACATAAACGCAAAAGTTTATCTATAGCAACTGACTCATAACCATAGGTTGTAGCAAGATCAAAAGCCTGCCCATATTTGGCACTGGAAATTAAAATTTCCAACAAAAGCGCCTTATTGGTATCTTTATAGTCCTCCATTTTAATTTGTTTTAAATAGT
>R15__coassemble_1519_pt1 | contig 11460 bp, 11 predicted proteins | sample R15__metabat2_high_PE_036 | metagenome-assembled genome bin R15 | reverse complement strand
GTTTTATTCAGTGCATAAAAAAAGAGACTGATGTCCCGAGGTGGTTTGAAAAGAAAAAAACAGAAGAAAAAAATATGTAAAATATATACTAAAATAGACTGGTAAAATCATATATATCCGACAAAAAGACGGCAAATAAAAGAAAAAGAGACAAAAGTCCTTTTTGAAAAAGAACACCTGTCTTATAATAACTGCAATATAAGAAATGGGAAGAAAAATCAAAGGAGGATGTCAAAATGGAGAAGAAAAGAGTGTTTTTGATTGTCTTAGACAGTTATGGGGTAGGAAATGCTCCCGATGCCAAAGATTTCGGTGATGAGGGGGCAAACACATTAAAAACAATTGCAACCTCCTCATTTTATAATACACCTGTAATGAACGAAATAGGTCTGGCAAATATCGACGGAGTAGATTATTTGCCGAAGACCCAGAGTCCTATCGGGGCTTATGGTCGTCTGTGTGAAGCTTCTAAGGGAAAGGATACAACGATTGGTCACTGGGAAATAGCAGGTATTGTATCAAAAGAAGCGCTTCCTGTGTATCCGAAAGGGTTTCCGGCAGAAATTTTGGATATATTTAAAGAAAAGACAGGCAGAGGGATTTTATGCAACAGACCTTATTCGGGAACGGATGTAATCAGAGATTACGGAGAGGAGCATGTAAAAAGCGGAGATTTGATTATTTATACATCAGCAGACAGTGTATTTCAGATTGCGGCTCATGAGGATATAGTCCCTATTGAGGAATTATATCGTTATTGTGAAATTGCAAGAGAAATCTTAAAAGGCAAACATGGAGTAGGACGAGTAATTGCAAGACCATTTAAGGGAGAAGTCGGAGCCTTTGTAAGAACAGCAAATCGACATGATTTTTCTTTGCTTCCACCAAAACCAACGATGTTGGATGCGCTTTCTAAAGCCGGTTATGATACCTATGGAATCGGAAAAATCTACGATATTTTCGCCGGACAGGGAATTGCCCATACACAAAGAATTTCAGGAAATGTAGACGGAATGGAAAAAACAATTGAGATGTTAAAGACAGATTTTCATGGAATTTGTTTTGTGAATTTAGTAGATTTTGATATGGTTTATGGACATAGAAATGATATAGACGGTTATGCGAAAGCTGCAACAACCTTTGATGAACAGTTAAAAACATTTATAGCAGGTATGAAAGAGGATGATGTGGTTATGATTACCGCAGATCATGGATGTGATCCGGGATTTCCGGGAACAGACCATTCCCGTGAATGTATTCCGTTTTTAGCTTACGGAAAATCAATTAAGGCAGGGGCCAATATTAAAACAAAAACTACTTATGCCGATATAGCCGCTACAATTTTAGATATCTTCCATTTGGAAAATAACAGTGATGGAGAAAGTTTCTTAAAAGAAATCATGTGAGGGGTAAAAATGACAGATTTAGAATTATTAGAAGAGGCGAAAAAAGCAAGAAAAATGGCCTATGTTCCCTATTCTCATTTTCAGGTGGGGGCGGCATTACTTACAAAATCAGGAAAACTTTATCATGGTTGTAATATTGAAAATGCATCTTATACTCCCACTAATTGTGCAGAAAGAACCGCCTTTTTTAAAGCGGTGTCCGAAGGGGAGAAAGAGTTTGAGAAAATTGCGATTGTTGGAGCGGATGAGAATATAGCGCCGGATAAAATGTGCCCGCCTTGTGGTGTATGTCGCCAGGTAATGATGGAATTTTGTAAACCGGATGAGTTTCGGATTGTTTTAAGTGATGAAAAAGAAGGATGTAAGTCTTATTTATTATCAGAAATGTTACCGAAGGGATTTGGACCCGGTGACTTATTATAAGAAGGAGTTATAAGAAGGAGGGAAAGAAAGTGGAATATGTCATTGAGATGAATCATATTACCAAGCAGTTTGGAAGTTTTAAGGCAAATGATGACATTACCCTGCAAGTGAAAAAAGGTGAAATTCATGCTTTGCTGGGAGAAAACGGTGCCGGAAAATCCACCTTGATGAGTGTCTTATTCGGTCTTTATCAACCGGAGGAAGGACAGATTAAAATCAATGGAAAAGAAGTAAAAATCAACAATCCAAACGATGCGAATGATTTGGGAATCGGTATGGTACACCAGCATTTTAAATTAGTACATAATTTTACTGTTTTAGAAAGTATTGTGCTTGGACATGAGACAGTACAGGGTGGACTTTTAAAAATGGATGAGGCAAGAAAAAAGATTCTTGCTTTGAGTGAAAAGTATAAATTTAAAATTGAGCCGGACGCTTATATTTCAGATATTACTGTGGGAATGCAGCAGAGGGTAGAAATTCTAAAAATGCTTTACTGTGATAATGAGATTCTTATTTTTGATGAGCCGACAGCAGTTCTTACTCCACAGGAGATAGAAGAACTTATGAAAGTTATGAAACAGTTGGTGGCAGAGGGAAAATCCATTATTTTTATTACGCATAAGCTAAATGAAATTAAGGCTGTGGCAAACAGGTGCAGCGTTCTTAGAAAAGGGAAATATATAGGAACCATTGATGTGGCTAGTACCTCAAAAGAAGCTATGTCAGAGATGATGGTGGGCCGTAAAGTGGATTTTGTGATAGAAAAAGCTCCGGTAAAAACAGGTGCACCTGTTTTAGAAGTGAAAAATTTGACTATGAAGTCAAAAAGTGGAAAAGAATCGGTAAAAAATGTTTCTTTTGAGGTAAAAAAAGGAGAAATTCTTACCATTGCAGGAATTGATGGAAATGGACAGTCAGTGTTTGTCTTTGGACTTACTGGGCTATCACCGATTGATGAGGGGCAGATTCTTTTAAATGGAAAAGATATTACAAAAGAGTCCATACGTCAAAAATGCTTAGATGGTATGGCTCATATACCGGAAGATCGGCATAAGGACGGTTTGGTACTTGACTATAATTTGCAGGAAAATCTCATTTTACAGTCTTACTATACAAAGAAATTTCAAAAACATGGATTCTTAAAGTTTGATGCTATTAAAACTTATGCCAATCGTTTGATTGAAAAGTTTGATATTCGTTCAGGACAAGGTGCCAACAGTCTGGTAAGAGGAATGTCCGGAGGAAATCAGCAAAAGGCAATTATAGCCAGAGAATTGGATAGAAATCCGGAAATTGTTATTGCGGTACAGCCTGTAAGAGGTTTGGATGTAGGTGCAATCGAGTATATTCACAAGCAGCTGATTGCCCAAAGAGATGCGGGAAAAGGTGTTCTTTTAGTTTCTTTAGAGCTTGATGAAGTTATGAATGTAAGCGATAGAATTTTGGTTATGTATGAGGGAGAAATCGTAGCAGATGTAAACCCGAAAGAAATTACGGTAGAGGAATTAGGGCTTTATATGGCCGGCGCGAAAAGGAGTGTGAGTCATGAAGCATAGAAAAACATTCTTAACAAAAGAGTCCGGTGCGAATTTGGGGGCGTCGGTGCTTGCTATTATTTGCGGTCTTTTGTTTGGTCTTATTATTTTGGTCTGTAGTAATCCCGGTCAGGCGATTGGCGGTTTTATGATGATTGTACAGGGCGGTTTTACAGATGGTATGCAAGGAATCGGCCAGATGATTTATATTGCGACCCCTATTATTATGACAGGTCTTTCTGTTGGATTTGCTTTTAAAACAGGTCTTTTTAATATCGGAGCTTCAGGTCAATTTGCCATGGGAGCTTTTGCGGCAATCTATGTAGGGGTAAAATGGACATTTTTGCCGGCAGGGATTCACTGTATGGTAGCTATTTTAGTGGCACTGCTTGCGGGGGCTTTATGGGGTCTTATACCGGGAATTTTAAAGGCTTACCTTAATGTGAACGAAGTTATTGCAGCTATTATGATGAACTATATCGGGATGTACATGGTGAATTTAGGAATTCAAAGAAGTGTGTATGACCAGGTGAAAAATCAATCTATGGCAGTTGCAAAGACAGCAAATCTTCCTAAGGGTGGATTGGATATTTTATTCCCGGGAACTAATATTAATGTAGGAATTTTTGTGGTGATTGCTTTTGTAGTTTTGGTTTACATTATTTTAGAAAAAACAACCTTTGGATATGAACTAAAGGCTTGTGGAAAAAATAAAAATGCCAGTAAGTATGCAGGAATTAATGAAAAAAGAAATATTGTCTTATCTATGGTAATCGCAGGTGCTCTCTCCGGATGTGGAGGCGCTCTTTTGTATCTGGCAAATTCCGGAAAGTATCTACAAGTTTTAGATATCATAGCACCGGAAGGTTTTTCGGGAATTTCCGTAGCCTTGCTTGGACAATCGCATCCAATAGGAATTTTATTTGCAGGCTTGTTTATCGGTTACATTACCGTGGGTGGCTACAATATGCAGTTGTTTGATTTTGCGCCGGAAGTTATTGACATTATTATTGCAGCAATTATTTACTGCGGAGCACTTTCTTTACTATTTAAAGAGATAATTCATAAAATGCAAGTCAAGATGGCAAAGAAAAAAGAAAGTCAGGGAAAAAAGGAGGATAAAAAATCATGAATATTCTTTATTTTGTAGTACAACAAACCATGTTTTTTGCCATTCCTCTTTTAATTGTGGCAATCGGTGCCATGTATTCGGAACGAAGCGGTGTTATCAATATTGCTCTTGAAGGAATCATGGTCTTTGGTGCCTTTTCAGGTATCTTGTTTATTAACTTGGTGCAGGATTCTATGAGTGGACAGGGCGTTTTAATTGTGGCGATTCTGATTGCAGGATTGACAGGAGGTCTTTTTTCTCTGCTTCATGCGTTTGCAGCAATTAATATGAAAGCAGATCAGACGATTAGTGGTACAGCCTTAAATATGTTTGCTCCTGCCTTTGCAATTTTTGCAGCCAGAACTTTACAGGGAATGCAACAGATTCAGTTTACGGATACTTTTCGTTTGACAAAGGTTCCTGTACTTGGTTCTATCCCATTTTTAGGACCGCTCTTTTTTAGAAACTGTTACATTACCACATATTTAGGTTTTGTTATTTATTTTATAGCAGCTTTTGTTATTAAGAAAACTAAATTCGGTCTTCGCCTTCGTGCATGCGGAGAACATCCTCAGGCGGCAGACTCCGTAGGAGTAAATGTTTATAAAATTCGCTATGCCGGAGTTATTATTTCGGGAGTTTTAGGTGGTATTGGAGGTCTGGTTTTTGTGATTCCAACATCTACAAACTTTAATGCCAGTGTAGCCGGATATGGATTTTTAGCTTTGGCGGTTTTGATTTTCGGACAGTGGAGGAGTAACCGTATCTTTATGGCGGCTTTCTTCTTTGGAATTATGAAAACATTGGCAAGTGCTTATTCGGGAATTCCCGGTTTAAAAGCTTTACCGATACCAAATGAGGTCTATAAGATGATTCCTTATGTGGCAACTTTAGTTGTTTTGGCATTTTTATCAAAGAGCTCACAAGCTCCAAGGGCAGAAGGAATTCCTTATGATAAGGGAAGCAGATAGGAGAATAAGAAAATGAGAATGTATGACTTGATTATGAAAAAAAGAAATGGAGCAAGCCTTAGTTCGGAAGAAATAAAGGACATGGTTAAAGAATATGTGCAGGGAAATATCCCTGATTATCAAATGTCTGCATTTTTGATGGCGGTTTACTTTCAAGGTATGACAGAGACAGAGACATTGGCTATGACTCAGGCAGTGGCACATTCCGGTGATATGGTAGATTTATCTGCGATTTCGGGAAAGAAAGTAGATAAACATTCGACCGGGGGTGTTGGAGATAAGACAACTTTAATTATTGCACCTATTGTGGCGTCGCTTGGCGTAAAAGTGGCAAAAATGTCCGGAAGAGGTTTGGGACATACAGGAGGAACGGTTGATAAATTAGAATCTATTCCGGGTCTTTGTACTACTTTAAGTCAAAAAGACTTTTTTGATACAGTCAATAAGGTGGGTGTCAGTGTGATCGGGCAGTCGGGAAATCTGGCACCCGCAGATAAAAAGCTCTATGCGCTAAGAGATGTAACGGCAACCGTAGATAGTATTCCATTGATTGCGGTATCGATTATGAGTAAAAAACTGGCGGCAGGAAATGACGGCATTTTGCTGGATGTAAAAACGGGAAGCGGTGCCTTTATGAAAACGGTAGAGGATTCTATTGCTTTAGCAAAAGAAATGGTGACTATCGGTGAAAATGCCAAGAAGAATACAGTTGCTTTAATTACTGATATGGACATACCTTTAGGTAAAAATATAGGAAATAGCTTAGAAGTTATAGAGGCTGTTGAAACGCTAAGTGGAAGAGGTCCTAAGGATTTGACAGAAGTTTGTTTGAATCTGGCAGGAAATATGCTTTATTTGGCGGACTGCGGAAGTATAAAAGACTGCATAGAGATGGCAAAAGGTGCTATCAAAGATGGCAGTGCTCTTTTGAAATTAGCAGAAATGGTGGAGGCGCAAGGTGGAGATAAATCTGTAATTTTGGATACAGAGAAATTTGAAAAAGCACCTTTTAAACATGAGATTTTATCTCGAGAATCAGGATTTGTTGCTAAAATGGATACAGAGGGCTGTGGCATTGCTTCTGTAATGCTGGGAGCGGGACGTGAGACAAAAGAGAGCAAAATTGACTATAGTGCAGGTATTGTACTGGAGAAAAAGGTGGGAGATAAAGTAGAAAAAGGAGATGTTTTAGCAGTTTTGTATGCCTCTAAAGAAGAGCTTTTTGAAAATGATGAGAAAAAATACCTGGATTCTATTTTTATTGAAGAAGAAAAAGCAGAAGATAAGCCTTTAATCTATGCCAGAGTTACAAAAGACGGTGTAGAAAAATTTTATAACTAAAGAAAAGGAGAAAACTATGGAAACAAAAGAGATTTTAAAACATGTAGATCACACTCTTTTAAAAGCCTTTGCAAGTTGGGAAGATATAAAGGCTTTGTGTGAAGAGGCAATTGCCTATCAGACTGCCTCTGTATGTATCCCCCCTACTTATATAAAGAGGGTAAGAGAGGAGTACAAAGAGGATATTACCATTTGTACAGTTGTCGGATTTCCGCTGGGATATAGCACAAAAGAAGCGAAAGTGGCAGAAGTAAAGCAGGCACTATTAGATGGTGTGGATGAAGTGGATATGGTCATTAACATCTCTGATGTAAAAAATAAAGATTATGAAAAAGTGACGGAAGAAATTAAGGCATTAAAAGAGACAGTGGGAGAAAAAATATTAAAGGTTATTATAGAGACCTGCTATTTAAATGAGGAAGAAAAAATAGCCATGTGTAAGGCTGTGACTGAGGCGGGAGCTGATTTTATTAAAACATCCACAGGATTTGGAAGCGGTGGAGCTACTTTAGAAGATGTGAAACTTTTTAAGGAGCACATTGGGGAAAAAGTTAGAATTAAAGCGGCAGGCGGAGTAAAAAGTGTAGAGGATATGGAAAATTTCTTAAATGCCGGATGTGACCGTATAGGAACAAGTTCAGCAGTAGCTTTAATCAAAGGAAAAGAGGCTTTATCTTATTAATTTATCTAAAGGAGGAAAAGAAAATGAAAAAAAGAATGTTGGGAATTTTATTGGCAGGAGCAATGGTAATGTCTACTTTGGCAGGTTGTGGAGTGAAAAAACCCGGAGAGGCTTCTTCTGACGCAAAAACAGAAGAAAGCACAAAAGACTCCGATGCAAAAGGCGGCTATGAATTAGCATTGATTACAGATGTGGGAACTATTGATGATAAATCTTTTAACCAGGGAGCCTGGGAAGGTTTGAAAAAATACGCAGATGAAAATGATATTACTTGTAAATATTATAAACCGGCAGAAAAATCCGATGAAGCCTGCTTAAGTGCAATTGATTTGGCTGTAAAGGGTGGAGCAAAATTAATTGTAACTCCGGGATTTTTATTTGAGTATCCAATTTATGAAGCACAGACCAAATATCCGGATGTGAAATTTGTATTGTTGGATGCAGCTCCTATTAATAAAGAAAAAGAAACTAAGATTGAAAAAAATGTTCTTTCTATCTTTTATGCAGAGGAGCAGGCAGGTTACATTGCTGGTTATGCAGCAGTAAAGGATGGTTATCGTAAACTTGGATTTATGGGTGGAATCGCAGTACCGGCAGTTGTTCGTTACGGATTTGGATATATCCAGGGTGCAGATGAAGCGGCAAAAGAATTGGGCTTAGCAAAAGGTGATGTAAGCGTAAAATATACCTATGTTGGTAATTTTGATGCCAGCCCTGAAAACGCAGCAAAGGCATCAGCTTGGTACAATGAGGGTATAGAGTGTATCTTTGCTTGTGGTGGCGGTGTAGGAAACTCTGTTATGAAGTCGGCAGAAACCGCAGGAACTGTAGTTATCGGTGTAGACGTAGATCAGTCGGGAGAGTCTAAAACAGTTATTACTTCTGCAACAAAGAATCTTGGAAATTCCGTATATAATGCTATTGATTCCTTCTACAAAGGCACTTTTGAAGGTGGAGTCAGTGTGAATTTAGACGCATCTGAGGATGGAATTGAACTTCCAATGAAAAATTCTCATTTTAAAGTATTTACACAGGAAGACTATGATAAAATTTACACAGGATTAAAAGATGGTTCTATTAAGGTAGAAAATGACAGCGTAGCAGCAGATGAGACAGGAGTTCCTACAGAAATCGTAACTGTAGAATCTATTAAATAATAAAACAAAAAGGGGAAGGTCATGATAAAAAACAAAAAAATTCTTAGATTACCCAAAATAGATTTGCATTGCCATTTGGATGGTTCTCTTAGAATGGGGTGCGTGGAAGAGCTTTTGGGAAGAAAAGTAGAAGAAAAAGAGCTCCGGGTAAGCTCAGATTGTAGAGATTTAGCAGAGTATCTGGAAAAATTTGACCTTCCTCTTAGCCTGCTTCAGACAGAGAAGTCTTTAAAGCAGGCAAGCAAAGATTTTTTGCTATCTTTGCAGGATGATAATGTAAAATATGTAGAAGTGCGCTTTGCCCCCTTACTGTCTGTCAATGAGAGGCTTTCTTGTGATAGAGTCATAGAGTCTGTCTTGGACGGTTTAAAGGAGGCGAAGGAAATTTGTGATATTGATTATGGTGTCATTGTTTGTGCCATGCGCCATCATAAAGAGGAAGACAGCTTAAAGATGTTTCGTGTAGCGAGAAATTATCTGTCTGATGGTGTGTGTGCCGGAGATTTGGCTGGAAATGAAGCGGCTTATCCTATGGAGAAATTTAGGGGCTTATTTACCCATGTAAACAACTGGGGGATGCCTTTTACAATCCATGCAGGGGAATGCGGTCGGGCAGAAAACATAAAAGAAGCAATTCTTGTCGGAGCTAAAAGAGTAGGACATGGGATCGCTATGAGCCATAATGAAGAGATTAAACGTCTGTGCAAAGAAAACAGAATAGGCATAGAAATGTGTCCTATCAGTAACGAGCAGACAAAGTCTGTTTCGGATATGCATTTTTATCCTATGAAAGAATTTTTACAGGAGGGCTTGTTGGTAACGATTAATACGGATAATCGTACGGTGAGTAATACTTCTATTCAAAAAGAGATGGGCTATGTACAGACAAATTTGCAAATTAGTGAAGAAGAGCTTTATCGTATGACAAAAAATGCAATCGAGGTGTCCTTTGCAAAAGAGGAAGTAAAGGAAAAGTTACTAAGGACGATTAAGGAGGCGTGACATGAAAAATTCATACTTGCTAAATGCCTTTCCCTTTTTAAAGACAATTGATGAAAGTCGCCGGGAACAATTTGAAAAGTATTTTGAAAATGCACCTGTCTGGCTGATTGATTCTTTCCAGACAGAAGATATGGAAAAAGGAACGGTCTTTGTAAGAGAGGGAGAGCCGGTAGATACGATTTGCTTTATAGCCAGTGGAATTATAAAGGCAACAGACTATCGTTTTTATGGAATTACCTATGATTTTATGAGGTTTGATAATGTCTATGCAATGGGGGGGATGGAAATATTAATGGATCTTGACGAATATCGTACAACGTTACGAACCGTTACTCCCTGTAAAGTATTAAAAATTTCTAAGCAAAAATTTGAGAAATGGATTAAATCCGATATTAAAGCCCTTTGTTACGAAGCGAAACTTATGGGAAATTATCTTTTAGAGCAAGGGCGTGTCAGTAGAGCCTACTTGTTTTTACAAGGTTCCAACCGCCTGGCTATGCTTTTAGCTGACCGTTATGAGCGCTATGCTAAGGATGGCACTTACTATTTGAAGAGTAAACGACAGGACTTATCGGATGCGACGGGACTTTGCACTAAAACGATTAATCGTGCTATAAAAAAGTTTGCAGATGATGGAGTCATTGGAAAGGAAAAGACAACTTTAATTATTAATAAGGAACACTATAAAAGGTTAAAAGCAATTGTAAATGAAGTGATAGAAAGTGATTGTAAAAGGGAGGATGAGGATGAATAAAGCTTATGAAAAACTTCAGACTTGTCTAAAAAGTTTAAGAGAAAAAACAGATTTTTGTCCGGAAGTGGCTTTGATTTTAGGTTCAGGTTTGGGTGATTATGCAGATGGAATTAGAGTTGTTCAGACAGTTGGATACGAGGAGATAGAGGATTTTCCTATTTCTACAGTAAAGGGGCACAAGGGCAGGTTTGTTTTTGGTTATGTGGAGAATGTACCGGTAGTGATTATGCAGGGGCGCGTACATTTTTATGAAGGCTATCCTATGACAGATGTTGTATTGCCGACCAGACTTATGGGACTTATGGGTGCTAAAAAGTTGATTTTAACCAATGCGGCAGGAGGAGTAAATACGTCTTTTGCACCGGGAGATTTTATGATGCTTACCGATCATATTGCGACCGGTATTCCAAGTCCTTTAATAGGAGAGAATATGGAAGAGCTTGGAACCAGATTTCCGGATATGAGCGAAGTGTATAGCTGTCGTATGCAAGATATCATTAGAACTTGTGCCAGAGATTTGAATATTCCTTTAAAAGAAGGGGTTTATGTACAGCTGACAGGTCCGGCTTATGAAACTCCGGCAGAAGTTCGTATGTGCCGTAGTTGGGGCGGAGATGCTGTGGGTATGAGTACTGCCTGTGAAGCAATCGTGGCAAGCCATATGGGTATGGAGGTCTGTGGGATTTCTTGTATTACCAATATGGCGGCGGGTGTCATGAAAACGAAACTAAACCATGCAGAGGTACAAGAAACAGCAGATAAAGTTTCCTCGCAGTTTAAACATTTAATCACACAGGTGGTGTGTCATATTTAATTGTTCATGGTATAATTAATGGAAAATTTTTCTCATGAATAATGGGATCGGTTTGATTTAAATTTTATTGTGAATGTGGCAGCTTGAGTGATTACAATTAGAAAGTGCAGATAGTAGAGAAAATTTCTCTTCTGTCTGCACTTTTTTGTGTAATGATTTACTGAAAGGAATGAGGACATTTTAGTAAGAAATAGAAAAAGTTAGTTTTGACTATTGTCTATTGTTGATAAAAATGTCTGATTTATTATAGGTATAATGTAT
>R15__coassemble_1478_pt1 | contig 11668 bp, 9 predicted proteins | sample R15__metabat2_high_PE_036 | metagenome-assembled genome bin R15 | reverse complement strand
CGATGCATTCGGTAAGGTACTTATTCTCGAAGCTCTTCCCGCAACACAGGGTATTTACGGACTTTTGGTAGGATTTTTAGTATTGTCTAAAATCGGTCTTTTAGGTGGCGGTCTTGCGGCTTTGGACGTAAAAACCGGTTTGATGATTTTGGCTGCTTGTTTACCAATCGGTATCGTAGGTCTAATTTCCGGAAAATATCAGGGAATGACATCGGCAGCATCTATCGGGATTGTTGCAAAGAAACCGGATCAGTTCGGTAAAGCTATGCTTTTCCCTGCCATGGTTGAAACTTACGCAATTTTGGCTCTTTTGATTTCTATTCTTGCGGTAAGTAATATTTAAGAAGGTTTGATAATAATAGATAAAGGAGAGCGCAAGATGACGGGATTAGAACAGATTATTTCTCAGATTCAAGAGGAAGCAAAAGATAAAACTCAGGAAATTCTTAGCCAAGCCGGTCAGCAAGCGCAGCAAATCATAGACAGTCAGACGGCAGAGACGAAAGAAAAGCTGGATAGGCTGCAAAGTGAAGAACAGGCGTGGGAAGAAGAATATAAAGAAAAATTAAAATCTTCCAAAGAACTTCAAAAACGAAGAGAAATTCTAAAGGCAAAACAAAGTTTGGTAGAGGAGGTCTTAAAAGCGGCATATGAAAGACTTGCAAACCAGGAAGATGATGCTTATTTTGCTATGATAGAAAAACTGTTGGACAAAGCTGTTTTGCCAAAAGAAGGTCATCTATATTTCTCGGAGAAAGACTTAAAGCGATTGCCGGGGGATTTTAGGCAGAGAGTCGATGCTCTGGCACAGAGCAAAGGTGGGAGTTTACAGGTAATGGAAGAGGGAAAAAAGATAGAGAATGGATTTATTCTCGCTTATGGTGGAATTGAAGAAAACTATTCATTAAAAGCACTTTTCAATGAAAAAAGGGAAAAATTGCAGGATAAGGTATGTGCAGTTTTATTTCCTTGCTAGAGGGAGGTTACTATGGCAGAATTATACGCTTATGCGGTCGCCAGAATCCGTGCACTGGAAAATTCACTTTTTTCAATGGCAACGATTGAACAAATCCTTGCTTGTGACAGTTTAGAAGCAGTTGTGTCGCTTTTGGAGGAGAAAGGCTGGAAAAATGAAGAAGATAGCCTTGATATTGACAGAATTTTAAGTCGTCAAAAGGAAAAAATATGGGAAACTGTAAAAGAATTAAAGATAGATATGTCTGTTTTTGATGTTTTTACGCTTCAAGGTCTTTATCATAATTTAAAAGCGGCAATTAAAGAAAGTTGTATTGATGGAGAATATCCACACTCTTTTTACAAAGATGCGATGATTTCCAGAGATGAGATGCTCTCTATTGTTCAAAATAAAGAGTTTTATAAGTTGCCTGATCACATGCAGGAAGTGGCAAAAGAGGCTTACGAGACTTTGCTTCATACGGGGGATGGGCAAAAGTGTGATATTATGATTGATAAGGCGACTTTGCAGGCTATTTATAAAGCGGGTATGGCGTCGGAGCATGAAATTATAAGAGACTATGCAAAAGAAACAACGGTAATAAGTAATATAAAAATTGCTCTTAGAGGGCAGCAAACCGGAAAGAGTGTAGAATTTTTGCGGCAGGCTTTGGTGGAATGCCAAGGAATCGATATAGAAAAATTGGCAAAAAGTGTTGTGGCAGGATACGAAGCTTTCTTATCCTATTTAACAGATGCAGGATATGGTGAAGCTGTAGAAGCAATAAAGGAGTCACCGTCTGCTTTTGAGCGTTGGTGCGATGATAGGATGATTGAGACTGTTCAGGCACAAAAGTACAATCCATTTACTATAGGACCGGTTGTGGCTTATGTAATTGCCAGAGAAAATGAGATTAAGACGGTAAGAATTGTAGCTACAGGAATTGAGAACGGGATTTCAAAAGACATGATACGAGAAAGGATTAGGAAGATGTATGTATAAGATTGCAGTATTAGGCGATTACGGCAGTATTTACGGTTTTGCAACCCTGGGACTTGATACATTTCCTATGACAGATACAAAAGAGGCTGCAAAAACTTTGCATAGACTGGCAGGGAATCAATATGGAATTATCTATATTACAGAGGAACTGGCAGAGCGATTAAAAAAAGAAATAGAAAGCTATAAAGAAGCATTGTTACCCACGATTATTGTTATTCCCGGAGTTTACGGAAATACAAAAATGGGTGTGGAAAACATAAAAAAATCCGTAGAACAGGCGGTTGGTTCAGATATTCTGTTCACAGAAAAGTAGAAAGGTGGGTGATTTCTCCCAATGAGCATAGGAAGAATTAAAAAAGTGGCGGGTCCGCTTGTTATTGCTGAGGGAATGAGAGACGCAAACATGTTTGACGTGGTGCGTGTAAGTAATCAGCGATTAATTGGTGAAATTATAGAGATGCACGGAGATGAGGCATCGGTTCAGGTATATGAAGAGACATCCGGATTAGGACCGGGAGAGCCGGTAGAGTCGACGGAAGTTCCTCTATCAGTGGAATTGGGACCGGGTCTGATTTCCAGTATTTATGATGGAATCCAAAGACCTTTGGATGATATTATGAAAGTGTCAGGAGGAAACCTCCTAAAAAGAGGAGTGGAAGTTCCTGCATTAAAAAGAGATTTAAAATGGGAGTTTGTTCCTTGTGTGAAGGTAGGGGATGAGGTATCCGAAGGTGATGTTTTCGGTACTGTACAGGAGACTCCGGTTGTGTGTCAAAAAATTATGATTCCGGTAGGCTTGTCCGGAACTATAAAAGAAATTAAGTCAGGGCTTTTTACCGTAGAAGAAGTAGTTGCTGTTTTAGAAACTAAAGACGGGGATAGAGACCTTACCATGATGCAAAAGTGGCCGGTTAGAAAGGGGCGCCCCTATGCTAAAAAATTACCCCCGAAAATGCCTTTGGTAACGGGACAGCGTGTAGTAGATGCATTCTTCCCTATAGCAAAAGGCGGCGTTGCTGCGGTTCCGGGACCTTTTGGAAGTGGAAAAACTGTAATTCAGCATCAGTTGGCAAAATGGGCAGAAGCGGATATTGTGGTTTACATCGGTTGTGGAGAACGTGGAAATGAAATGACGGACGTATTAAACGAATTTCCGGAATTAAAAGATCCAAAGACAGGACAATCTTTGATGCAAAGAACTGTATTGATTGCAAATACATCAGATATGCCGGTAGCGGCACGAGAGGCATCTATTTATACGGGTATTACTATTGCGGAATATTTCCGTGATATGGGATTTTCTGTTGCCTTGATGGCAGATTCGACTTCCAGATGGGCAGAAGCACTTAGAGAAATGTCCGGTCGTTTGGAAGAAATGCCGGGTGAAGAGGGATATCCGGCTTACCTTGGAAGCCGCTTGGCACAGTTTTATGAAAGAGCCGGTCATGTAATTTCTCTTGGGAAAGATGAAAGAGAGGGAGCTTTATCGGTAATCGGAGCGGTTTCACCTCCGGGTGGAGATATTTCTGAGCCTGTATCACAGGCAACTTTGCGTATTGTAAAGGTGTTTTGGGGATTAGATGCATCCTTGGCATATAAAAGACATTTCCCTGCAATTAACTGGCTGACCAGTTATTCTTTGTACGTGGATAATATGTCCAAGTGGTTTAATGAAGCGGTGGCAAAAGACTGGATGGAGCTTAGACAAAAATTGATGGCTCTTTTACAGGATGAGGCAGAGCTTGAAGAAATTGTAAAAATGGTAGGTATGGATGCCTTATCGGCAAAAGACCGCTTAAAAATGGAAGCTGCAAGATCAATTCGTGAGGACTTTTTGCATCAGAACTCTTTCCATGAAGTGGATACTTATACTTCATTGACAAAACAGCATAATATGATGCGTCTGGTTTATGCTTATTATGAACAGTCGAGTGAAGCTCTTGATAAGGGGGCTGCAATTAATGCTCTTGTAAAGATGGATGTAAGAGAGAGAATTGGAAGATATAAATATACGCCGGAAGCAGATATTGTAGCGGAATTTGAAAAAATCTTAGAAGAATTAAGTGTTGAAATTGCAAACCTGATTGGAAAGGAGGACTTTTAATGCCGAAAGAGTATAGAACCATACAGGAAGTTGCAGGCCCTCTTATGTTGGTGCGCAATGTAGAAAACGTTTCTTATGATGAGTTGGCAGAAATTGAGCTGGCAAGCGGTGAAGTAAGAAGATGTAAAGTATTAGAGGTAAATGGAAGTGATGCCTTAGTACAGCTTTTTGAAAGTGCAACAGGTATTAATTTATCCAACAGTAAAGTAAGATTTTTGGGACACAGCATGGAATTGGGAGTTTCTGAGGATATGTTGGGTCGTGTCTTTGACGGTATGGGAAGACCTATCGATGACGGTCCTGAAATTTTACCGGAAGCCCGTATGGATATTAACGGACTTCCTATGAATCCGGCAGCCAGAAGCTATCCGGAAGAGTTTATACAGACTGGAGTTTCCGCCATTGACGGATTAAATACTTTGGTACGTGGACAGAAACTTCCTATTTTCTCAGCTTCAGGTCTGCCTCATGCAAGTTTGGCAGCACAGATTGCCAGACAGGCAAAGGTTAGAGGAACTGATGAAAACTTTGCTGTAGTATTTGCGGCAATGGGTATTACCTTTGAAGAATCCAATTATTTCGTGGAAAGTTTTAAGGAGACCGGGGCTATTGACAGAACTGTAATGTTTGTAAACCTGGCAAATGACCCTGCGGTAGAGCGAATCAGTACTCCTCGTGTGGCATTAACGGCGGCGGAATATTTGGCATTTGAAAAGGGGATGCATGTACTGGTTATTTTGACGGACATTACCAACTATGCAGATGCCCTAAGAGAAGTATCCGCAGCCAGAAAAGAAGTGCCGGGACGTCGTGGTTACCCCGGTTACATGTATACAGACCTTGCTAACCTTTATGAAAGAGCCGGAAGGCAAAACGGCAAGGCGGGAAGTATTACTATGATTCCTATTCTTACTATGCCGGAAGATGATAAGACCCATCCGATTCCTGACCTTACAGGATATATTACGGAAGGACAGATTATCCTAAGTCGTGAGCTCTATAGAAAGGGAATTACACCGCCGATTGATGTGCTTCCGTCTTTGTCCCGTTTGAAAGACAAGGGAATAGGGGAAGGAAAAACCCGTGCAGATCACTCTAATACCATGAATCAGTTGTTTGCAGCCTATGCAAGAGGAAAGGAAGCCAAAGAACTTATGGTAATTTTGGGAGAGGCGGCACTTTCCGATGTAGATTTGATTTATGCCAAATTTGCAGATGCTTTTGAAAAAGAATATGTATCTCAAGGCTATATGGCAAACAGAGATATTGAGGAGACTTTATCTATCGGCTGGAAGCTTTTATCTATCTTGCCAAGAAGTGAGTTGAAACGTATTGATGATAAATTCCTTGATGAATATTATCAGGGTTAGGAAAGAGGTGACTGACATTGGCATCTACGCAGGTAAACCCTACCCGTATGGAGCTGACCAAGTTAAAGAAAAAATTGGTGACAGCGATTAGGGGACATAAACTTTTAAAGGATAAGCGGGATGAGCTTATGCGTCAGTTTTTGGATTTGGCAAAGGAAAATATGGAACTTCGTCTAAAGGTGGAAGAGGGGATTTTGTCAGCAAATAAAAATTTTGTAATGGCAAAGGCAAGTATGTCAGAGGCGACACTTCGCACAGCCCTTATGACGCCTAAACAAGAAGTGTATTTAAAACCCGGTAAGAGAAATGTAATGAGTGTAGATATTCCTGTATTTGACTATACGACAAAAAGTGCAGATGCAAATGATATTTATTCTTACGGATTTGCCTTTACATCCAGTGATTTGGATGGCGCTGTAAAGTCTTTGGCAGATATTTTACCGGATATGATGGAACTTGCCGAGAAAGAAAAAGCCTGCCAGTTGATGGCTGCGGAAATCGAAAAGACAAGACGTCGTGTGAATGCTCTGGAGCATGTAATTATTCCGCAGACACAAAAAAATATCAAGTATATTACTATGAAATTAGATGAGAACGAAAGAAGTACACAGATTCGTCTGATGAAAGTAAAAGATATGATGTTGGAAGAAGCGCATAAGTATAAAGAGAAATATTCATAAAAAATTAAAGCCTTGACGGGGAGAAAACCCTGCCAAGGCTTTTCTATTGGAAAGAATATTGCTATAATAGACAGATAAAATAAAACGAAAGAGAAAGACAATGGAATTTATAGAGTTTTTAGAAAAAGGGGTTACAGAAAATTTACATAGACTTGTCCTTAGTAAGGCAAAAAAAGAGGCAATCTATTCTAAGATTAAAATTCGTCCCATCAAATTAAAAGAAGAAATTCTTTTTCAAGCTTCTCTGACTAAAGGAAAGCAGGAAATCCATCAAAATTACAGACAAAAGGAGATGATGGAAAAGATTTCCCTGTGGATGAAGGATTTTTCTTATCTGGAGCTGGAGGCAGACCGGGTTTGGGGACAGATTTTGGTCAGTAAAAGAGGGAAAATGACCATTAAAACAAAGTCGGTAAAAAATGAAAAACAACATAGCTTGGACCATAACCGAAAGAAAAATTACCTGATAGAGGAGGGAAGGCCTCTTTCTTACCTTGTGGATTTGGGTGTTATGACAAAAGAGGGGAAAATCATACATTCCTCCTACGATAAATTTCGTCAGATTAACCGTTATTTGGAATTTATAGAAGATATCCTGCCAAAGCTTGACAAAGAAAGGGAAATTACTATCATTGATTTTGGTTGCGGCAAATCCTACTTGACATTTGCTATGTACGATTATCTTTGTCTACAAAAGGGGTACGATGCCAAGATTATCGGTCTGGATTTGAAAGAAGAGGTAATCAAAAATTGTAATGCTCTGGCAAAAAAGTATGGTTATGAAAAACTGTATTTTCATGTAGGAGATATTGCTTCCTTTGAGGGTGTGGATAAGGTGGATATGGTAGTAAGTCTACATGCCTGTGATACGGCAACGGACTATGCACTTTCTAAGGCAATTTTGTGGGGTGCCAAGGTGATTTTTGCGGTACCCTGTTGTCAGCATGAAATGAATGCACAGATAGAAAATTCTTTGTTGGCACCGATTTTTTCATATGGGGTTTTAAAAGAGAGAATAGCTGCCTTACTGACAGATGGTCTGCGCGGTAAAATACTGGAGTGTGCAGGTTATGATACACAGATTTTAGAATTTATAGATATGGAGCATACTCCGAAAAATCTTTTGATTAGAGGAGTTAGAAAAGGGGATAAGAAAGAATTTTCAAGAGAACTTGCAAGCCTTTGTGAGGCTTTTAATATCAATCCAAGTCTGAAAAAATTGCTCTATCCCGGGGGAGAAAACAAAGCATGAGAAGAGGTTTACCGAAAATCATTATTTTATTTGTAGTATTTATAGTATCACTTGTGATTTTTACCGGATTTATGAATCGCGGAAGAAGCCAAAATATAGAAGAAATGAAAGCTCCAAGTATTCCTTTGGTGACTTTATATTATCAGGATGATGCCATTAATCAGATGCACGGATACCGACAAAAAATGCAGGTTCAGTATATCCGTGACGGGATTACACCAATCGAGACGGACAGAACCTTAAGCGTGGGGGTAAAAACTTTTGGAGAAAAATTTGATTCCATGACATATGAAGTGATTACCGCCGATGGCAGCAGTGTAGTGGAAAATGGAAAAATCGGAAGTTTTTCGGAGGATGGAGATACAAAAAAGGCAAATTTTAAGATAGAAAATCCTATTTTAATGAATCAGGAGTATAGTCTTTGTCTTACTATTCATCAGGGAGAAAATGAGACCTATTACTATACGAGGCTTTTACAGCGTTCAGGATTAAATATCAGTAAGTATCTGGATTTTGTTCAGAGTTTTTATGAGAAATGTATCAATAAAGATAAGGAATCAGGTTTGGCGGTTTCTTTGGAATCAGATGAGACTGCATCCAATAGTAGTTTTACTGATGTCAATATTCACTCCAGTCTTACCCAAGTTACCTGGGGTGAATTACAGGCTAAGATTTATCGAAAGGCAGTTCCTACGATTGAGGAAATTAATCAAACGACAGCCAGTATTAGTTTAAACTATATGATTTCAGCTCCCAATGAAAAATCCGAAACAGAACTTTACTATGTAAAAGAGTTTTATAGAATGAAATATGATCAATCTAAAGTGATGCTCTTGGATTTTAATAGAAGTGCCAGCCAGATTTTAAATGGTGAAAATGCAATTTTGACCAATCAAGGAATTAGTCTTGGTGTTAATAAAAAAGATCTGCAATATGTAACAGATAATGGTGGCAATGTAACTGCTTTTGTAAATAACGGGGATCTGTGGTCTTATAATGCAGGTGCAGATAAACTAACACAGGTTTTCAGTTTTCGAAAAAATGATAAGGCTGACGAGAGAAATGATTACGTTTCTCGAAATATAAAAATAGTAAGAGTCGCAGAAAACGGAGACATTGACTTTGTTTTATATGGTTATATGAACAGAGGAGAGCACCAAGGACGGTCGGGCATAGGAATTTATCACTATAATAGTGAATTAAATGCCAATGAAGAAAAAGTGTTTATTCCGATTACCAAGTCATTTGAGTTTTTAAACAGTGAGATTGAGACATTGGCTTATGTAAATACAAACAATCAATTCTATGTTTACTTAGAAGGAGATTTGTATAAAATTGATTTAAATAAAAAGAAATCGGAAATCATTCGTGAAAATATCAACCCGGATTGCCTGGTGATTTCAAAGACTCAAGGTCATATTGCATGGATGGAGGAGATGGATGAAAATGCTTCGAAAACCATTACTCTTATGGATTTAGAGAGTGGAAAACAAAATAAGATTGCTGCCGGTGAGGGAGAAAAAATTAAGGCCTTGGGATTTATGAATGAAGATTTTGTCTATGGATTTGCCAAAGATGAGCACATTTTTAGGGATGCGGTAGGTAATGTCACCTTTTCTATGTATTCTATTAAAATTCAAAATTTCGATGGAGTCTTAATCAAGGAATACAGGCAGGATAATGTTTGGGTAAAACAGGTCAATATTGAAGAGGGGCTTTTGGAACTACTTAGGATGAGTCAGGATGCGAATGGAAATTATGTGGAAATTGCGAATGACCATATCATGAATAATTTGCAGAAAAATGATGAAAATGTAAGTTTAAAGTCCAGAGTGACCAAATTAAAGGGTACACAGCTAAGTATGGTTTTAAAGGAGCCTATTGAGGATAAAAATCCTCTTTTCGTCTATTCCAGAGTGGCACAAAGACAAAAAAATGAGCTGCTTGCCCTTGATATTGTACCAAAAGAAGACAGCGGACATTACTATGTCTATGCACAGGGAGCTTTGGATAGTATATGGACTAAGGCAAAAGATGCTATTGTACGTGCAGACCAAACTATGGGAGTGGTTTTAAATAAAAGCCAACAGTATGTATGGGAGAGAGGTAATCGGGTAAATGAGACTAAGATTACACTGGAAGAGACCTTGCCGGGAATTTTAACGGGAACTTTAGATGAGGCACAGTTACAGGAATTGTTAAAAGATGAGGCACAAGTTTTAAATTTAACGGGGTGCAGTCTGGAGCAGGTACTTTATCAGGTAAGTCAGCAAAGACCTGTGGTGGTGAAGGTATCCGATACAGAATCCAGAGTAATTGTAGGCTATGACCGTTATAATACCTGGCTTTATAATCCTGCGACTTTAGAGGTAACACCTTATGGTATGCAAGACAGCACTAATCTTTTTGCGAGTTATGGAAATGTTTTTGTGGGCTATATAGAAACATTTCATCCTAAGTTAGCCGGGCAGGCTTCTTAAAGAGTGTAAGTTAGCCTTTGCGAAGAATAAAAAAGGTGGTAGAATAGAAGAAGTTTATAGATAAAGGAGAGCGTAAGATGAATCTTATCACTGTAAAAGAGATATATAAGGAAAGAGAAAAATTTATAGATAAAGAGATTACTGTGGGAGGTTGGGTGCGAAGTATTCGTGATTCTAAAACCTTTGGTTTTATGGTAGTTCATGACGGTAGTTTTTTTGAGACTTTACAGGTGGTTTACCACGACAATATGGAGAATTTTGCGGAAATTTCAAAATTAAATGTAGGAGCTGCCGTGATTGTAAAAGGAATTTTGGTGGCAACTCCGAATGCCAAACAGCCTTTTGAAATTCAGGCAAGCGAGATAAGTGTAGAGGGGGTATCCGCTCCGGATTATCCTTTGCAAAAAAAACGTCATTCTATGGAGTATTTAAGGACGATTTCTCATTTGAGAGCAAGAACTAATACTTTTCAGGCAGTTTTTCGCGTACGCTCTTTAGTTGCTTATGCGATTCATCAGTTTTTTCAGGACAGAGGTTTTGTCTATGTGCATACTCCAATCATTACCGGTAGTGATGCTGAGGGGGCAGGTGAAATGTTCCAGGTAACTACTATGGACTTAAACGAGTTGCCAAAGACTGAAGATGGAAAACCGGATTTTTCACAGGATTTCTTTGGAAAAGCGACAAATTTGACAGTGAGTGGTCAGTTAAATGGAGAAACTTATGCCCAGGCATTTCGTAATATCTATACCTTTGGTCCTACTTTTAGAGCGGAAAATTCCAACACAACCCGTCATGCGGCAGAGTTTTGGATGATTGAGCCGGAGATGGCATTTGCGGATTTGCAGGATAATATGGATTTGGCGGAGGCTATGTTAAAATATATTATCAATTATGTATTAGAACATGCCCCGGAAGAGATGGCATTTTTTAATTCTTTTATTGATAAAGGGTTAATAGAGAGATTACAGTCGGTAGCCAATGCCTCTTTTGCCCATGTCACTTATACAGAGGCGGTGAAACTCTTAGAGAAAAACAATGGTAAATTTGATTATAAAGTAAGTTGGGGATGTGACTTACAGACAGAGCATGAGCGTTATCTGACAGAAGAAATTTTTAAGGGTCCTGTTTTTGTTACGGATTATCCGAAGGAAATTAAGGCCTTTTATATGAAGATGAATGAAGATAATAAAACAGTAGCCGCAATGGATTGTCTGGTTCCGGGAATCGGTGAGATTATAGGTGGAAGTCAAAGAGAAGATAATTATGAGAAATTACTTGCTCGAATGGATGATTTAGGATTAGAGGCAAAAGACTATGACTTTTATTTGGATTTGAGAAAATACGGCTCTACAAGACATTCCGGATTCGGACTTGGATTTGAGCGTTGTGTTATGTATGTAACGGGTATGGGAAATATTCGTGACGTTATTCCATTCCCTAGAACCGTAAACAATTGTGAATTATAGAGGACATCTTTATGAAATTTTTTCATGTAGCAGATGTGCATTTAGGAGCAGCCCCGGATGTGGGCTGCTCTTGGAATAAGGAGAGAAAATCGGATATCTGGGAAAATTTTAGGCGTTTAATAAAATTGGCAAAAAAACAGGAAATTGATTTGCTTTTATTAGCTGGGGATATTTTTCATGGACAGCCAAAGGTAGGGGAAGTAAAAGAGTTAAACGCTTTGCTGGGGCAGATTCCGGAAACTGAAGTGGTAATGATTGCGGGAAATCATGATTATATTAAGGAAAAATCCTCTTATCTTGCTATTCAATGGAATCCAAATGTGCATGGTTTGTGGAAGAAAGATATTAATCGGATT
>R15__coassemble_1447_pt1 | contig 11875 bp, 10 predicted proteins | sample R15__metabat2_high_PE_036 | metagenome-assembled genome bin R15 | reverse complement strand
CCCGAAAGTCTGCTCATAATAAGCTTTATTTGCCACTTTTGCCGCCGGTGAATCCTCTGTCATATCTTTTATATCCTCTATAATAAGGGCAGAAGATAAACCTACTATCTTTCCAAAGCACTCCGGATGTGCAAGACCTAAACGAATAGCACCGAAGCCTCCCATAGAAAGCCCTCCTATGAAAGTATCTTTTGTCTCCATTGCCAACGAAAAAGTCTTTTGTATGTAAGCTAGCAAATCTTTTACAATAAAGTCTTCATAACGGTAACCTGAAGCCTTTGCATTGACATAAAAACTGTTATCTCCCGACGGCATTACCACTGCCAAATTATACTTTAGGGCAAGTTCCGCCACCAGACTTCCATAAGCCCAATCCCAGCTGTTTCCCGAATACCCATGCAGTAAAAACAAGGTTTTCATAGGACGCTTGTAGTGAGGGTTATTAATGGTCATCTCCGCCACCGCATCATTTGGCAAAATCATCTGTACTGTAGTAAGTCTATTGATAGCCTGTGAAAAAAAATTAATTTGAATATTTGCCATAATTTTATCTCCTTTATTTTTATATTATATAATAAAAATCACTTTAAAGGAAAGTATACATGTCTTTTGATGGGATATAAGTCACTTTTACACTATCCCCCACCAATTTAGCAATATCATCTGCCGCCTTTTTCATGCCTAATTCTTCCATTGCAAAATGCCCTATATTTAATACCGCTTTTCTTTTTCCCAACATCAAAGCATCTCTTACATAAGATAATACGGTCCACTCAATAATTTCTCCCGGAATAATTGCATCCACGCCTTCTTCCATCACCCGGATTACCTCTGTACCATACTCTTTCCAATAGCCTTTTTCATCAAAACCATCTTCCATAAAGGAATTCGGATATAGGTGACCCACAATTGCCACCTTTTCAATCTCATCTTTTGCATTTCCCACAAGGCGTAATCCATTAAGTCCAATAGTTTCCTTTAATTGTTGTGCCAAAGCACCCACACTTGTCTTTGGTAAATGATAGCAGTGGATAAATGGGGGAATATTTTTTTCTTTTATCTTGTAATCCTCCCATCCTAAATATTTTTCCACACCGGAGAAAATACAATCCGGCACATGGGCATGCATATGGTCATGGTCTCTCCAGACAACCATTTTATACTTCTCTAAAAGTTCCTTTTTCTCCTGATAGACCTTATTTTCATAATCTGTTTTCCAGTCTGAAAAGTCAGGGGTTGTATAATAAATAGGCTCATGGACAACCAACAAATTACAGCCACATGCCGCCGCCTCTTTTATGACTTCCACTGTCGGCACCATAGCAGTAGCAACTCCACTGCATTCCCAATCAGGATCTCCACACTTATAAGTGTCACACCCCTCATAAGAATCACCCAAATGGGGATGAAACTCCAATATCTTATCAATCACTTCTCTAATTTTCATTTTCTTGTCCTCTCTTTACAAAAGGTTCTGCTCACCTCTTAAGCAGAACCCTTTTATCTTTGTCTTTATCCTTTTACCGCACCAACTACTACACCCTTTACCAAATATTTTTGTACAAAGGGATAGGTAATCACGACCGGCAAAATACCGATTACCGCCATTGCCATTCTGACTGAGGTGCTTGGTAAATCAACCGCTCCTGTTCCCAGCAAAGCTGCATTCGAATTTGAACGCAAGGCCTGAATATTATCCATAATTTTCATCAAAAGCTGCTGAATACTATAAAGTTTCTCATTATTGATGTAATACAAACCGTTGGTCCAGTCGTTCCAATATGCAATTCCCGTAAAAAGACTAATCGTTGCTACTGTCGGAACCGACAAAGGCAACATTACCTTAAAAAATATCTTTAATTCTCCCGCACCGTCAATCTGTGCTGCTTCAATCAAAGAATCCGGTATGCTGTTTTGATAATAATTCTTAACCAAAATCACATTAAAAGCCGTAATCAGATAATTTGGCAAAATCAATGCCCAAATCGTATCTTTAATATGAAAAATCTTTGTCCACATAATGTAGGATGGAACAATACCCCCATTAAAAAGCATAGTAAAAAACACAAAGAATGCTAATAAATTTCTATATTTAAAAGACTTTCTAGACATAGGGTAAGCCAACATGGTTGTCAACAAAACACTTAAACAAGTACCCACAATAGTCACAAAGAAAGAAATCCCATAAGCTCTGACAATTGTTTTCCCCTGCTTAATCATATAGTAATAAGCATCAAGGCTCCACTCTTTAGGTAAAAAAGAATATCCATCCCTAACCAGTGCTGTTTCTGATGTAAAGGATGCCACCACAATTAATACAATAGGAAGAGCAGCCACAATAACTAAAAGTGTCAGTATTATTGTCGATATAAAATTAAAAGTTTTACTTTCTGTCATCTTCTCCCCTCCTAAAATAATGCATTATCAGCATCTACTTTACGCACAACTGCATTGGCAATAATCACCAGCAAAAATCCGATAATAGACTGATAAAGTCCTGCTGCCGCTGACATTCCCACATCATTTAACTGCATTAGACCTCTGTAAACATAAGTGTCTATGGTCTGCGTAACAGAAAACAATGCACCTGAATTTTGCGGCACCTGATAAAAGAGACCAAAGTCAGAATAAAAAATTCTTCCTATAGACATTAAAACCAGAGTAATGATGGTCGGCTTTAACATGGGCAGAGTAATATAGAAAATTTGTTTCATCTTTGATGCCCCGTCAATTGCCGCAGCCTCATGAATGGACTTATCAATGCCTGAAATACTTGCCATATACACAATCGATTGGTAACCCATATTTTTCCACAAATATACAGCTATCAATATAATGGGCCATGGTCCTGTTGTAGCATACCAAGATACCGGGGATATTCCCAAAACTTTTAACACCGTCTGATTGATGAATCCGGAATCGGCATTTAAAAATGCATAACCTATAAAACCGATAACTACCCAGGAAAGCAGATTCGGTAAGAGCAACAATGCCTGAAAGCCCTTTACCCTGGCTCTTTTGCCTAACTCGCACAACATGACCGCTATAGCTATAGAAACAAGGGTACCCACAATGATAAATGCCAAATTATAAAGGAGGGTATTTCTCGTCATAATCCATGCATCTTTTGTTCTAAAGAGGAACTTAAAATTCTCAATTCCGTTCCAGTCACTGCCAAAAATACCCTTTACCAGACTATAATCTTTAAAAGCTAAAAACACACCGAACATAGGGATATAGTTGTTAATCAGCAAATAAAAGATTCCCGGCAATGCTATCAATACTAATGGCAAATTTTTACATTTCTTTTGTTTCTTCTTTACCACTGCCTTCTCCTTTTCTTTGTATCTTTACTTTTCCTTTGCCCAGCTATCCAACTGTTTTTGTTTTTCTTCCAAGATATCCTGATAGCCGGCATCGTTTAAGGCTCCTACAAACTTTTTAATTTCTGTATCCGGGTCTAAGCTTCCGCAAATCAATCCCGGCAAATATTGAGAAATCACATTTTGAACTGCTGTATACTGTGTTTTTACACTTCCGGAATCAAAGGTAAATCCCATAGCCGGAGATGTTTTTGCATTTTTATTTTGCTCTAATTCCCACTTTAGAGAATCCGGTGTGCTTTTTCCCATTTGATACATTTTAAAGAAGTTTCCTAAAGTTCCGCAACTAAGTTGAGCAGTGTATGGCACCGTTGTTGCATCCTCTCCGCTAGGATAAGCAACAGAACCGTCTTCATTCTTTACATAATCTCTTCCTTCAATACCATAAATCAAAAGATTGATGATTTTTTCGTCTGTGTAAGTTAAATTTAAAAATTTCATAGCAGCTTCCGGCACATCACTTGTAGATGCCACCATAAAGGAAATTGCATTGATATCTGCTGTAGAAAGATATGCATCACCTATGATTTTTGCTCCCAAATCATATCCCGGAACTTGTCCTTCCAAAGAAATAGCTGTATCCTCTTCCGGATAGCTATAAGCTGCGATATAACCGAAATAGTTTCCTGAACTCATAGTTTCTGCCGCAGCACTGGTAGTGGTGGCTGCATCCTGCATAACCAGTCCGTCTTTATACCAGCCTCTTACTAAAGAACACAAATCGTAAAATCTGTCGGAAGAATATAGGTCTGTCACCTTTAGCTTGTCTCCCATTAAAACACCTACCGGTTTATAGCGGTCATCATTTAAAAAGTCCACTTCTCCATAATTTGTAGATACTCCAATTTCCCCTGTCTGTACCGCACTTAGAGGAATCATATCCGGATGTGCTTCTTTTACTTTCTTTAAGACATCTGTCATATCTTCCATAGAATTTACCTTGCTCATATCAATGCCCAGCTCATCTGCAATATCCTGACGATATATCGCCATTGGAGTTAAAGCAATCGGTTTCATACATGGAATTCCGTATAAGGTATCCTCTGTTTTGCAGGCTGCCAGCCACTCCTCTCCAATAAGTTCTTTAGTCTCCGGCGCATACTTATCTATTAAGTCTGAAATATCATAGCACATATCGGTAGAAACATAAGTTCCGAAATCACCTAAAGACTGATAGATATCAATTTTGTCGCCTCCCTGCAATGCTAAATTTACTTTGCTTGAATAATCTGCGATTGCAATCGGCATTAAAGTAATTTCCGCCCCTATTTTTTCTCTGGTAATTTTATTAATCTCTTCTTCCACTGAGTCCAGTGCTGCCTCTGATGGGATATTATTAAAAGTACAATATGCATAAGTTACCTGCTCATACTGTTTATCCTCTCCTTTTGCCTTTTTATCTCCCTCTGATTTTTGGCATGCCATCAGTCCCGATGCCATAGCTGCTACCAATAAAATAGATACTAATTTTTTCTTCATGTTTATAAACCTCCCTTTTCTTATCTTTTATCCTAACAAACTTACTTCCCGGATTCTTTAAAAAACACGCCTTATTTTTTCAAAAAAAAGCAATCTTTTTAAGACTGCTTTTTTTGCTTACGATATTGATTAGGGGTAATTCCCTCTATCTTTTTAAAGGTTGTTGAAAAATAAGTAAAATTATCAAATCCCACCTTGCTTGCCACCTGACTGACTCTTTCTCCTCTTTTCAATAAATACTTAGCCTGCCCTATACGAAATTCCGCTATGGCTTCATTTAAACTGTTTCCCGTCTCTTTTTTATAAATTTTTGCTATATATTCCGCCGTAAGACCAAATTCTAAGGCAATTTCATTTCTTCCTATATTCTGTGCATAATGCTCTGCTATATACTGATTGATTTTATCACTGATTGTCGACTTTGCTCTAACTTCCTCTTCCAGAGTAAAAATTAAATCTACCAGATAATTTGCCCACTTAAGAAAATCAATCACAGACTGCGTTGACTTACTCTCCAATTTCCCCAGATTTTCATCCTTTGAAACCGCTGAAAAATGGATATTTTCTTTTCCTAAAAACAGATAAACTCCCTGTAAAAATTCCGATTTTAAAAGTTTTAAAGTCTTATCATCCAAAAGTCTTCTATGTACACGCTCATTTAGCTTTTGCTTTAGCATGCTTAAAATATCCATTTTCCTTTTTTCCAAAAAACACTTTTCTAAAGACTCAATCTCTAATAAATTATCCGCTTCCTCAATCTCACAAATACTCTCTTCCTCATAAAAATAAGAACCGAAATAAGATACATTTTTTTCAATCAGACCTTTGATACGCCTATAGCTTTCATAGAAATCGGAAATATTTTCTTCTTTGCTGATACAAATTGTCACTTCCATCCCTAAAATTCTTTGATAGGCATCTATCAGGTTCTTACATTTTCTCTCCAAGTCCCCCACTTGTCTGTCCTTGCCTTCACAGACAGCTATCAGATAGTAGCCGTCTGTTTCATTAAATCCGCAAACTCTATTTTTTGTCACATCTCCACACATAGTATCCGTATAGATATTTTCCATGACAAACATCATAAAATCCTCATTGAGTTTTTCTTTTGCCTTTTCAAGTCCAAAAGTCTTAGATACCACCAGATAATAGTTTTTGTCCCCATCTAAATCCAAATTTCTTTTTTCTATTTCCCCAAAAATTTCCCTTTTTTCTCTGATTCTTCCTGTGAAAATATGAAGCCAAAAATCTGTATACATCTGCCTTTTGTTTTTTCTCATCCATTTTCCGTATTGACTGTTTTCCTGTAAAATCCTTTGCTGTTTTAAATTCACTATAACTTTACTAAGCGCTTCCTGCATAACTCCCACATCAAATGGTTTCAGAAGATACTCAGAAGCCCTGTATTTCATAGCATGTTGTGCATAATCAAAACTCTCGTGGCAAGTCAAAAGCAAAAACTCTCCGTCGAACCTATGGTCTCTACACCATTTTAATAAATCTATTCCGCTTCCCTGCGGCATTTCTATATCGCTGACTATAATATCCACTTCCTGTCTGCGCATAATATCTTTGGCACTCGCCACATTGTAGGCAGTAAAAACATCTGTTACACCCAGATTATTCCAATCAACCGCCTTTTCTATCACCTCTACTGTTGCAATGTCATCATCTACTATTAATACTTTCATATTCTCCTCAATCAATTCTAATTACGCTTTGTGACTTTACTTCCTGCTTTGCTTGTATGGGAATAAAAAAGGTATTTTTACTTCCATGTGGTTCAACATTAGAAATGCAAAACAAATCTTCTCTTTCATACATGATTTCCAGCATCCTCTTAATGCTCCAAAGTCCAATTCTTTTCCCATCCTCTAAAACATCCGCCTTTTTATCCGCAAATGCATTTAAAACATCTACAGGATATCCTTTGCCGTCATCTTCAATTTCCAACAAAAGGAATTGCTCTCCTTCCTTTTCTACCAAAGATGCCTTAATTAAAATAGTAAGCATAGCATCTACAGAAACCGCATACTTATATTCATTTTCTATAATCGTATGCACCAGCATTTGAGGAATCCTCCACTGTCTGCTAGCTTCCTCTATATCTATAAAATAGAAAACACATCCCGGATATTTCAATTCCTGCATTTCAAAATAATTTTCCACGTGCTTTACTTCTTCCTCTAAACTCACTGTATGCAAGCCCGATCGAAACATATAACGAATATTTTTGGACAAAGCATCTATATAAAGACGTATTTTTTCATTTTTTCCTTGTTGACTTAAGCTGGAAATTGTAGTCATTGCATTCAAGAAAAAATGGGGCCGAATCTGGAGTTTGATACTTTTTAATTCCGCTTCCTGCAAAACAATCTGTTTTTCATAAGTTTGTATTTTTAAGCCCCAAATCTCATCCATCAACCTATTAAATGCGGATTTTAATAAAGAAAACTCCCTGCTTGTAAAGGTATCTTCCATACGAAGATGGTAATCCCCCCTTTGTATTAATTCCATACTTTTTTGCATACTTCCTATGGGGCGTATCATTTCCTTTTGAATATAATTTACCATAAATAAAGTAAAAATCAGCAGACTGAAAATAATCACAAAAAACACAAGCATTCCGGATTCCACCCGCCCCATAACACTCACCTTACTAATATAAGCTTCCACCCTGTATTCTTTCTGAGTCAAAACAAAAATTTCTTCCGCTTGATTATCTGATATGTTTTTCTTTTGCTGCCCGATTTTTACCGGAACAAAGTTTTCTCCATAAGTCCCCCAAACCTTCTTATTTTTGCCTTCAACCAACAAAAACTGGGTATCTTTTACTTCGTCTTTTTTAGTATTGCCCAAAAAATTTTCTACTAAAATATAGACAAAAGCAGCTCTTTTCTGCCAAACATAACCCTTATAAAGGTAAGTCTGCCCCCCTATAGTCTCTATCCTCCATCCGGCTTTTTGCCTTGGCAAAAAAGTCTGTGCCAAAGTGTGTTCTTTTAAGACCTCTCTTTCTTGTAAAGTCATATCCGTATTTTCATAGTCTACCGTTTTTTGATACATTCCTTCCGCAATCACAAAAGCATCCACATCCTTATTATAGGTTACTGCTTCTTTTAACATATTTCCCAAAGCTACTAAAGCATAGTGCCTGTCTGATTCTCGTAAACTTTGCAGCATAGCATAATTTTCATTTTTATAAATCATCTGTTCCAACAAAGTATCTGCACTTTTTATCTTATTATTTAATTCCTGTCCAAAAATCTCCACCAAATTTTTTGTTGCAATTTTTTGAGTCTTTTTTGTCGTAATATAAGAATATCCTATATATCCCAAAAGCATCACACTAAGTAACAGGATTTGTATGACCATATAATGCACCGTTCGATGAATAACGGATTGCTTTTTTTTCTCTCTTTTCATTAAAAATCTCCTCCGGATTATCTTCTTTGTATATTATACCTGATAATTTTACTATGTAACGAACTTGTATTTGCAATCTTTTAGCTCACCCTACCTAAGAAAAACTCTCATTTACATCATTTCAAAGACCTTTTTCCACCCTTTTTTTAGGAATCGCCAAACATATGTAAAAACTCACCCTTAAGACGCCATTTCTTTATAAAATCAAGAAAAGCCTTGACAAAAATAGTAATTGTTATTATAGTGAAATATAATTCAGTCATAGAAAGGAGAATTTCATGCACAAACTCAAATACAGCCGACAAAGAGAAGCGATTAAAGAGTTTTTGCTTCAAAGACATGACCATCCGACTGCTGATGTTGTTTATGAAAATCTTCGACAAGAATTTCCAAACATTAGCTTAGGAACTGTCTATCGCAATCTCTCTCTCCTTGCAGAGATGGGCGAGATTCAAAAACTCACAACAGGAAGCGGTGCAGATCGTTTTGATGGATGCACACATCATCACTATCATTTTATTTGTACCGAATGCCATAGCGTACACGATTTAGATATGGAACCTATGGATGCCTTAACCAGCGAAGCGACAAAACATTTTGACGGTCAGATTAAGGGACATTTAGCATATTTTTACGGTCTTTGCGGAGATTGTAGCAAAAAGTCTTAAGAGGAAGCGGTAAGCTTCCTTTTTTATTTTCAAATAATTATATTGACATTCCCCTTGGGCTATGTTAGATTAATATCAGTAAGAATTACTATTATTAGTTTAAACTAACTAATCATTTCGCATAAGTACTATTTTCAGTTAGAGAACTAATGATGTAAAAATATATCTATGAAAAGGAGATTTTACAATGAAGAAATTTGTATGCAGCGTTTGTGGTTATGTTCATGAGGGAGATGTAGCACCTGAAGTCTGTCCAATCTGTAAAGCACCTGCTTCTAAATTCGTCGAGCAGAGCGGAGAAATGTCATGGGCAGCAGAGCATGTTGTAGGAGTAGCTCAGGGAGCAAGCGAAGATATCATGGCTGACTTAAGATCGAACTTTGAAGCAGAATGTTCAGAGGTTGGTATGTATCTTGCTATGTCAAGAGTAGCTCATAGAGAAGGATATCCTGAAATCGGACTTTACTGGGAAAAAGCTGCTTTAGAAGAAGCTGAGCATGCAGCAAAATTTGCTGAATTATTAGGCGAAGTATTAACAGACAGCACAAAGAAAAACCTTGAAATGCGTGTAGAAGCTGAAAACGGAGCTACTGCAGGTAAATTTGACCTTGCAAAACGTGCAAAAGCTGCTAACCTTGATGCAATCCATGATACAGTTCATGAAATGGCTAGAGATGAAGCTCGTCACGGAAAAGCTTTCAAAGGTCTTTTAGAAAGATATTTCGGTTAATTTTTGATAAATTTCCACATAATAGAACAAAAGAAAAAGGTCTTTTAAGGCCTTTTTCTCTTATTTTATCTCGAATTTGCCAGTCTATCCAAGATAAGAAACACACTGTCGCTATATCAGGCGGTAAAATTTTTAAATAAAAACATATTTCTTATAAGGTTTAAAACAAGGAGGATTTTTTATGTCTAAGTACGCAGGAACAAAAACAGAACAAAATTTAAAAGATGCATTTGCAGGTGAATCAGAAGCTCGTAACAAATATACCTACTACGCTTCTGCTGCAAAAAAAGCCGGATATGAACAACTGGCTGCCCTTTACTTAGAAACAGCTGACCAGGAAAAAGAGCATGCAAAACTTTGGTTTAAAGAGCTTCACGGAATCGGTAATGTAGAAGAAAACCTTACAGATGCTGCTGCCGGCGAAAATTATGAGTGGACAGATATGTATGCTCGTATGGCTAGAGAAGCAAGAGAAGAAGGATTTCCTGAACTGGCAATCAAATTTGAAGGTGTGGCTCGTGTAGAAGCAGCTCATGAGAAACGTTATCTTAAACTTTTAGAAAGCTACAAATCCGGAAATACATTTAAAGGAGATGCTCCTCTTGGCTGGAAATGCCGCAACTGCGGTTATGTTCATGCAGCTGAAGAAGCACCTGAACTTTGCCCTGTATGTGCACATCCAAAGGCATATTTTGAACGTAAAGTAGAAAACTACTAAGATTATAATTTAACTCGACTATTTTAGATATCGACTTTATAATCCACAAAGGAATCTGAGATTAATCATTCTCAGATTCCTTTTTTGGTTCTTTATCAAAAGATAGGCAAATCAAGTTTTGACTTTTTACTAAAAATTATAGGAACTAGCCTTTAAGTGCTCTCCCGCTCCACTAAGGTTGTATTAAAGACCAGATGTTTTGCCGGTTGTTTTTGCTTTTCTTTTTCCTGCATTTCCTCCAGCAAAAGTTCCATAGCTTTTTCCCCTATCAATGCTGCCGGGATTTCCATAGAAGTCATAGAAATCTGCAACATTTCTCCTACCGAATGCCCATTTAGACTTATAAGTTTCACTTCATCCGGTATTTTTCTTTTATTTTTGTTAATCGCCCTTATCGCACCCATTCCCAATATATCATTGGACGCTATCAGACCATCCAGAAAAGGGTATTTATTTAACAATTCTTCTGCACACTGAAAACCATAAGTGAAATCTTCTTGTATTTCTGTATCTTGTGGGCAAATCTCCTCCAATTCTAAGCGTTTTATCGCTGCTGCATATCCCTTATAACGGTCGTGGTATGGTCGCAAATTTAGGGCACCGTTAATAAACCCAATTTCTCTACACCCTTTTTCAAACAAATATCTTACCGCCTGATAAGCCCCTGTTTCATAGTCTGCCACAACACTACTGATTGCATTTTCCTGATTTCTGATAATCTGTACCAAAGGGATACCACTGGCTTTCATATCCCTAAGCAAGCGCCCCGACTTTCCTGTTCCCGCTATAATAATACCATCTACAAAACCATTTCTAAGACGATTTAAACACTCTCGCTCTCTTAGAGGATCATCTTCTGTACTACAAACCAAAGTACAATAATGGTGGTCTTTTGCCTTTTCTTCAATGCCTCTTAAAATTTCTGCAAAAATTGTAAAATAAAGCTTCGGAACAACCACCCCTATGGTATAGCGCTTTCCCTGTCTTAGCCCCTGCGCTAAAACATTTGGTCGATAGCTAAGTTCTTTTACTGCCTTTAGTACTCTCTTTTTCGTATCCGGATGTACATAAGATGTGTTATTTAATGCTCGGGAAACTGTACTTACATCTACATTTGCCAATTTCGCCACATCTTTTAATGTTGCCATAAAAACTTTCTTCTCCTTTGTGCAAACGTTTGTTTTAATCACTATAACATTTCAATTTTTATTTTTCAATAATATGCCTAATTTTTTCTCTATTTTTTTATATATTTTGTCATTTTATGCAATTTATTGCATTGGATATGCAAAGAATTGCAGAGAATGTCTATTTTATTGACCACTTTTCTTTAGCATGTTATAAACATCTTATCAAGCAACTACAAACGTTTGCACATGGCAAGCAAATATAAGAAAAGGAGATTTTTTATTATGGCTAAAGTTAAAAATTTCAAAACTATTTTCCCGGCAGTTTCTGTTCCTTTAAATGA
>R15__coassemble_1365_pt1 | contig 12471 bp, 11 predicted proteins | sample R15__metabat2_high_PE_036 | metagenome-assembled genome bin R15 | reverse complement strand
AGCTATCTCGGTAAGAAAATCAGTAAGAAAATATAAGATGGAGGCTATCAGTGGAAAGCTGATGGAAGATATTAGTAATTATATGCAGGAGATAAGAGCTTTATTTCCGGCAATTCATACAGAGATGGCAATTATAGACAACACCAAACAAAAGGAGCGTCTGCTGGGATTTTTTAGTGTTAAAGCACCATACTACTTGGCTATTTATTCTGAGGATAAGGATAAATGTAAAATGAATGCAGGATACCTTATGCAGCAAATGGCTTTATATTTGTGTTGCAGAGGTTTAGGAACCTGTTTTCTTGCAAGTACAAAAATCAGGGCACAAAAAACACCGGCAGGAGATAAAGGTCTTGTTTTTTTGATGGCATTTGGAAAAAGCGTGGGAAGCCATGTAAGAAAACCTATCGATGCAAATCGTTTGCCTTTGGTGGATTTATGTGTATATAAGGAAGTTACCAGACAGTGGATGAAGCAGATTTTAGAAGCGGCAAGGATGGCACCTTCCTATCTGAATTCTCAGCCTTGGCGTTTTGTGGTTTATGATAATCGTTTTCATATATTTTCTAAAAAAAGAAGTATTGAACATTTAGGCAAGTATGATGAAATTAACTTTGGTATTATGTTTGCCAATATTATGTTGGTGGCGGAAGAAATATGGCAGGAAGTGGACTTGATTCGTTTAGAAGATATTAGTCAAAGAACTTTTGCCAATAATCAATATATTTTAAGTGTGATATTAAGACCCTAGGAGGAGGAAAAGACTTTTTCTGGGGTCTTTTTTATAGAAAAGATATGTAAACGAGTCGAGTGTAAATGTAGGAGGTCGTTACTTCTTTAGATAGGAATTTTTAGTTGTTCCTAAAAAATCCGACTAAAATACTCAGGAAAATATTGACAAGGGTAAAAAAGAATGCTATCCTAAGTAAAACTAAATTGTAAGCAACTGATCATGCTCTCTAGAGAGAGTATTTATTTTAAATGACAATTAGCACTCAAACAAAAAGAGTGCTGATAAATTGGGAGGAAGTATTATGATAGCGATACCTATTTATAACACAGTGGCAATACCAGGTTCTCATATATATTTTAAAGGGGAGGTTTTTGCAGACATAGCAGGCAGAGATGCCAAGACAAAAGATGAGGTGGTTCTTTTATTTGCAAGAGAAAATATTCAAGAACAAGTACTATCTCAGGATTTGTTCTTTCCGATAGGAGCCTTGGGAAGAGTAACGGAAACAGATATTAACGGGTATGTGGAAGTAAAGGTAGAAAGTCGTGTGGATGTGGAGACCATTATGGTTGATGATGAAAATCACATGGAAATTATCTTTGGACACAGACCGGATATTGAAGATTTAGAACCTGAAAAAGAAAAAGAAGAATTAAAAAAGATAAAAGCAGATATTATAAAAACGGTCACCAGATTTCAATGGGGGAATATGGTGAGGGGATTTATTTCTAAATGGGAAAGTTTTGGAGAAGTGGCAACTTCTATCGCCCATAGGCTTTTGATTTCCAATGAAGACAAATATGCAATCTTAGAGACTGATAGCGTAAGCCATAGGGTGGAGCTTTTATGTACAGCTATTTATGAATTCTTAGAGATGACTAAGATTAGTAACGAGGCAGAGGAGGCACAGGAATCCGATAATAGAAAAGCTTATCGTGAAGCAGCCATAAAAAAGCAAATGGAATATTTGCAAAAAGAATTAGATGAAATGCATCCTGAGAATATTTCCGATATACGAAAGCTGGAAATCAGAATTGAAGAAGCTCAAATGAATGAGACTGCAAAAGAAGAGGCCTTAAAGGTTTTGGGACGCATGAAAATGGAAGGTAACCATAGTAATGAATACGGAATGCTCTATGATTATTTGGATTTTCTAACAAGTCTTAAATGGAAAAAGGCAAGGCAGCGAAATATAGATTTGAACGAGGCGCAAGAAACGCTGGAGAGTGAACATTATGGCTTAAAAAAAGCAAAGCAAAGAATTATTCAGCAAATTGCGGTAATGAATTTAAATAAAAAGCAATCAGGTTCTATTCTTTTATTTGTAGGGGCGCCGGGTACCGGAAAGACAAGTATAGGACAGAGTATTGCAAAAGCACTAAAGAGAGAGTATGTAAGAGTAAGTCTTGGTGGTGTCAGGGATGAAGCGGATATCCGAGGACATAGACGTACTTATATAGGGGCTATGCCGGGAAGAATTATGGATGGAATCAAAAAAAGCGGTGTGTCAAATCCGGTGATGGTTTTAGATGAGATTGATAAGTTATCAAGCTCTTACAACGGAGATCCGGCAAGTGCACTTTTGGAAGTCTTAGATCCGGAGCAAAACAGTACCTTTACAGACCACTATATGAATGTCCCTTATGACTTATCGCAGGTACTTTTTGTATGTACGGCAAATAGTATTGATACGATTCCTGAGCCTTTGTTAAATCGAATGGAAGTCATTCCTTTTTCGGGGTATACCGCGACAGAAAAGGTACAGATTGCCAAAAAGCATTTGCTTCCTAAAGCTATGAAATCCATGGGGATTTCCGAAGATCTTTTAAAGGTAAATGAGGAGACAATTCGTACCATTATCTCCGATTATACTGCGGAGGCAGGGGTCAGAGGCTTAAAAAAGAGATTAAATGCTTTGTGTAGAGTGGCGGCTGTAAAATTAGTCAAGGGAGAAAAAAAGGCACTTCGTATCAGCCCTAAAAAATTAAGGGAATATCTGGATGCAAAGCCCATGCGTCATGACAATGTTTTAGAAAATACGAGACCGGGTATCGTAACGGGACTTGCCTGGACAAGAGCGGGGGGAGAAATTCTTTTTATTGAAACCTTGTTTACTAAGGGAAGTGGAAAAACGATTGTGACGGGTCAGTTGGGGGACGTGATGAAAGAGTCGGTACAAATTGCCATTACTCTTGTAAAATCTATGTTTCCGGAAAGTACAAATTTATTTAAAGAAAATGACTTACATATTCATATTCCTCAGGGGGCAGTTCCAAAGGATGGACCTTCTGCCGGTATTACACTGACTACGGCATTGGCATCTTTGGTTAGACAAAAGGTGGCAAAACCGGACTATGCTATGACCGGAGAGGTTTCTCTTAGGGGGGGCGTTATGCCAATAGGCGGTTTGCCGGAGAAGCTTATGGCAGCGGTCAGAGCCGGAGTAAAAACCGTCTTTATTCCGGAAGAAAATGTAGAGGATCTTGAGGAAGTGGCAAAAGAAGTAAAGGATAAATTGGAAATTATCCCGGTAAAAGAAGTAGGACAAGTTTTGGAAAGATTGGAAATATCTTAAAAAGAGAAAGATTGAGTTTATGGTAAACTAAGTTTTCATTAGATGGGAGTAAAGATATTTGCTTTGGCAGATATCTTTACTCCTTTTACCATGGTGACAAGCCTAGCAGGTTTTTTTGTCAGACCGTATTCGGCGACCGCTAATAAGCGATAAAGCCATAAAAGGGTGTTTTATCGCTGTCATCTTTCGACGGATATAATAAAAGGCAAGGTTTTATGTAAGGTTAATAGGAATAAGGTTTTCTTAGGCTGTGAAAAAGACGATGAAAATATTTTCTTGTCAGCAATTTTTATGCTATAATTGGAAATTAATAAAGAACTATTGAGCAGAAAGTAATTGGAGGACGAGAAAATGGGATTTGGAGGCTGGATGGATTGGGCTCTTGCTATTATATTATTGGGAGTAGCCGGTTTGTTGTTTGCGGGAAAAGGAGATTTTATTCTATTTGGAGGAAAGGGGCAAAATAAAAAGCGCCTGGAAAAGGAATACGATTATCCTAAATTAGTAAGAGCAACGGCAGTGATGGCACTGTGTTTAGGATTAATTGAGCTTGTGATGGCATTTGTGGGAGATGGTCTTGTCTGGTTGACTTATGCCTATGTTCCTGTTACCTTATGTGTATTTGTAGGTGGGGTTATTTGGATTCATAAATGTAAAAGAAAATAGGAGGAATTTATGAGAGATAGCGGAATTTTATTACCGATTTTTGCTTTGCCGTCTAAATATGGTATCGGAAGTTTTTCAAAAGAGGCTTATGCTTTTGTCGATTTTTTAAGAGATGCGGGACAAAAATGCTGGCAGGTACTCCCTTTGGGTCCTACCGGTTATGGAGATTCTCCTTATCAGTCTTTTTCTACTTTTGCAGGAAATCCCTATTATATAGACTTGGAGAGACTTATAGAGGATGGCTTGCTTAGTAAGGAAGAGTGTGACGGATTAGACTGGGGAGAAGATGAAAAAAGAGTAGATTACCAGAAAATATATGTTTCTAAAAACCAGGCTTTACGAAAGGCTTTTGAACGTTTTTCGACCAGCGATAGAGATTTTTTGCGCTTTGTAAAGGATGAGGCCTATTGGTTGGATGATTATGCCCTCTTTACAGCTCTAAAAGGTCATTTTGGCGGTGTAAGCTGGATGGAATGGGAGCCTAAATTAAAGGCAAGAAGTACCTTTGCTCTAGGCAAATATAAGCGCCAGTTACGGTCGGATATATTATTTGTGAAGTTTACCCAGTATCAGTTTATGAAGCAGTGGCAGGAACTAAAAAGATATGCCAACCGTTGCAGAATTAAAATCATAGGAGATATTCCTATCTATGTTTCTATGGATAGTGCCGATGTATGGGCCAATAGAAAACTGTTTCAGTTTGATAAGGGAGGAGAAGAGCCGATAGCTGTAGCAGGTTGCCCGGCAGATTATTTTTCAGAAACGGGACAGTTGTGGGGAAATCCTCTCTATAGCTGGAAAAATCATAGAAAGACCAAGTATAGATGGTGGATTCAGCGTATGGAGCATCAGTTTGCTCTTTATGATGTGGTAAGAGTTGATCATTTTAGAGGATTTGATGAATATTATGCCGTTCCTTTTGGAGAAAAAACCGCATTAAATGGAGAGTGGGAGTTAGGTCCGGGAATTGAGCTTTTTGATGCTATTAGAAAAAAATTAGGGAAATTAGATATTATTGCTGAGGATTTGGGTTATATCACAGAGGGAGTTCGTGAACTTTTAAAGGATACAGGCTATCCGGGTATGAAAGTATTGCAGTTTGCTTTTGATCCGGAAAGTGAGAGTGAGTACCTTCCTCATACCTATAAAAAGAACTGTGTGGTATATACAGGGACGCATGATAATGCAACAAGTGTAGACTGGTTTTCGACTTTAAGTCCCAGAGAGAAGGAATTTGCCAAAAGGTATACCAGGATAGATGAGAATTTAAAAGAGCCTGTAAGTTATGCTTTTATCTATATGGCTATGGCGAGCGTTGCTAATCGTTGCATTATTCCTATGCAAGACTACTTAGGGCTTGGAAAAGAGGGGCGAATTAATACTCCCTCGACTTTGGGTGAAAATTGGCAATGGCGTATGCAGATAAAAGACATGGATAATGCTTTGGCTAAAAAGATTCGTTCTATCGCTGAAACTTATTTTCGTGCAGAGAAGGTAACACCTTTAGAGGAAATTATGTCAGGCGGCGGAAAGCCGGAAGTGACAGAAATTGAGCTTCATAATGAGGAAGGTCAAGAGGTGGAAACCGTTACCATTCAGGAAGTACAGCCACAGACAGATGTTTTGGGTGCAGGTGAGATTCCGGATATTTCCGAATTAATAGCGGATATTGAAGAGGAGAAAGCTAGAGAGCTTGCAAAGGCAGAAGCAGAGTCCTATGAAAAAGAGCCGGTAGAGGATTTTGGGGGAAAAGAAGTTTTAGAGGCACAAGATTTAGAAAAAGAAAATGAAATGAAAAAAGCATAAGAGAGGGGCAAATGTAGTGAGAAAAAATTCACAGTTTTCTTATATAATCAGAATCATGGCAGGAGCCTATCTTCTGTATTTGGCAATTCCTATGCTGAAAAAGGCGCTTATGGGAGAAGGTGGTGATTCTCGCCTTGCCTTTATAGGATTTAGCCTGCTTTTTATTGTGGCAGCTTTGTATTTTATTATCAGTAGTATCAGAGGATTTTTAAAGGATATAAAGGAAGTCGGTCAAGATGTAGAGCAGGAAGAGAAGGAATCAGTAGTAGAAGAGAAAGCAGAGGAAGAAGAGATAGAGGGGCAGGAAGAAAAAAGAGAAGAAAGTAAAGAGGTGTGAAGGATATATGAGTATAGCAGATAAGATATTTATTAAAATGTGTCAGGATATTATTGACAATGGAGTAAGTACGGAAGGGGAAAAAGTAAGACCTAAGTGGGAAGACGGAAGCTTTGCCTACACAATAAAGCAGTTTGGTGTGGTCAATCGCTATGATTTGAGAAAAGAATTTCCGGCACTTACCCTTAGAAGAACCGCTCTAAAAAGTGCTATGGATGAGATTTTATGGATTTGGCAGAAAAAGTCCAATAACATTCATGATCTTAAAAGTCATATATGGGACAGCTGGGCAGATGAAAACGGATCTATCGGAAAAGCCTACGGTTACCAGATGAGTGTAAAGCATCAGTATAAAGAGGGCATGATGGATCAGGTGGATAGAGTTCTTTTTGATTTAAAGAACAATCCCTACAGCCGACGCATTATGACTAATATCTATGTACACCAGGATTTACATGAAATGGCTTTGTATCCATGTGCTTATTCTATGACCTTTAGTGTTACTAAACGCCCCGGAGAAGATAAACTGACTCTAAATACGATTTTAAATCAGCGTTCTCAAGATATTTTAGCTGCCAATAACTGGAATGTGTGTCAGTATGCGATTTTGACTATGATGTTTGCTCAGGTGTGTGATATGAATGTCGGTGAGTTTGTTCATGTGATTGCAGATGCTCATATTTATGATCGCCATATTCCTATTATCAAAGACTTAATTACCAGAGAAACTTTTGATGCACCAAAAGTAAGCTTAAATCCTACAGTAAAAGATTTTTATGCATTTACAACGGATGATTTAATCGTGGAAGATTACCAGACAGGTCCTCAAGTAAAAAATATTCCAATAGCAATTTAAAGAAAAGTCGGAAAAAGCTCAAAGGGGCAATTTCCGACTTTTTAAGAAAATAAAATTTAAATGAAAAGAAAAGTGAGGAAAAAAATCATGAATTTAATCGTGGCGGTAGATAAAAATTGGGGGATTGGAAAAGATAATAAGCTTTTGGTAAGTATACCGGCAGACATGAAATTTTTTAGAGAAGAGACTACGGGAAAAGTGGTAGTAATGGGAAGAAAAACTCTGGAGAGTTTTCCGGGGAAGCAGCCTTTAAAAAACAGACTTAATATTGTGCTTACAAAAGAAAAGGACTATACTGTAAAAGGTGCAATAGTTGTACATAGTTTAGAAGAGCTTTTAAAAGATTTGAAAAAGTATGATAGTGATCAGATTTATGTGATAGGTGGGGAGAGTGTTTATCGCCTTCTCTTGCCTTATACTAAAGTGGCACATGTGACAAAAATTGATTATGCCTATGAGGCGGACACTTATTTTCCTAATCTGGATGAGGATAAAGAGTGGAAGCTGGTTGCAGATAGTGAAGAGCAGACTTACTTTGATTTGGAGTACCAGTTTGTAAAATATGAAAGACAGTATAAGGAGGAAATGTAATGACTGACATCAAAATTGAGAGAACAACAAATCCAAAACCCTTGCCGAAAGAAGATAATCCTTTGGTTTTCGGAACCATTTTTACAGATCATATTTATGAAGTGGATTATACAGAGGGGCAAGGCTGGCATGATGCAAGAATTGTACCATTTCATGATTTAACTTTAAGTCCCGCTTCTATGGTTTTTCATTATGGACAGGAAATGTTTGAGGGCTTAAAGGCATACAAGACGAAAGAAGGAAAAATTTTGCTTTTCCGTCCCGATAAAAATTTTGAGAGAGCAAATGCATCAAATCGCAGATTAATGATTCCTGAAATTCCAAGAGATTTATTCATTGAGGGAATTAAGGAGTTGGTAAAAGTAGATGAAGCTTGGATTCCAACCAGAGAGGGAACTTCCCTTTATATTCGTCCTTTTGTTATCGCGACAGATCCTTTTTTGGGTGTACGTCCTTCTCATACTTATAAGTTTATGGTGATTTTATCACCGGTAGGCGCTTATTATCCGGAAGGATTAAATCCCGTAAAGATATGGATTGAGGATAGCTATGTAAGGGCAGTAAGAGGCGGTATCGGAGAAGCAAAGACCGGTGGAAATTATGTGGCGTCTATGGCGGCACAGGTAAAAGCACATGAGGAGGGATATTCTCAGGTTTTATGGTTAGATGGTGTAGAGAGAAAGTACATCGAAGAAGTAGGTGCTATGAATATCTTTTTTAAGATTGACGGCAAGGTGGTAACTCCTGAGTTAAATGGAAGTATTTTAAATGGTGTGACCAGAAATTCCTGTATTCAATTACTAAAAGACTGGGGTCTTGAAGTAGAGGAGAGAAAAATATCGGTAGAAGAACTGTGTAAGGCGGCAAAAGAAGGTCACCTGGAGGAGGTTTGGGGAACCGGTACGGCAGCAGTAATTTCTCCTGTGGGACATCTTCGCTACGAGAACGATGTTTTTACTATTAAAGATGGCGGTATCGGAGAACTTAGCCAAAAACTTTATGATACAGTAACCGGTATCCAGCTTGATAAAATAGAAGATAAACATGCATGGGTTGTCGAAGTAAAATAAGAAAGACGGGGCGATATATTCGCCTCTTTTCTTTGCGATAGCAAGGGGAAAGGGCAGGCTGAACTTTTCCTGCTTTGTAGTTTATGCATAGAAATAGGAGAAAAACCCCGAATGCACTGCTAATAATGCATAAAAATAAAAAATATACAAATAAAATGGGAAAATATGCAAAATACCCTTGATTTTTTTATAAAAGAGGTCTACAATGAGGAAGAATTAAGAAAAGCTTTTGTGAAAGATTGAGGAGTAAAAATTATGAAATTATTAAAGGTATTAGGAATTGCAACATTAGTTGGAGCTTTAGCAGTGGGATGTGGTTCTGCAAAAGAAAGCGATAAAAAGGATACATCTTCAAAAGAAATTATTATGGCGACAGAGGCGGGATTTGCTCCTTATGAGTATATGAAAGGCAATGAGGTTGTCGGTATCGACGTGGATATTGCCAATGCTATTGCAGAGAAGATGGGCAAAAAGCTTGTAATCCAGAATATGGATTTTGATGCAGCTCTTATAGCTGTACAGCAGGGAAAGGTAGATATGGCAATCGCCGGCATATCGGTGACAGATGAAAGAAGCAAGGTGATGGACTTTTCTGAAAACTACGTGGATTCTACAGAAGTAGTTGTAGTAAAGGCGGATGCACCGGCAGTTACAGAGTCTACCGGGGAAGCACTAAAGGATAAAGTAGTAGCCGTACAGCAAGGAAATATTGCGGACTTATGGTGTTCTAACAAAGATAATACAGAGCCTAAAGAAGTTCGTCGCTATACAAAGTTTGCTCTTGCGGCAGAGGATTTAAAAGCGGGAAAAGTGGACTGTATTGTTATGGATGAATTACCTGCAAAAGATTTAGTTGCTGCCAATCCGGAATTAAAAATCTTGGAGGGCGAGGCTTTGTTTCAGGATCAATATGCTGTAGCTGTTAAAAAAGGAAACAAAGAAGTATTAGACCAGGTAAATGAGGTAGTCAAAGATTTAAAAGAATCAGGAAAAATTGACGAATTCATTGCAAGCCATGGCGAAAAATAAAAGCAAAATTCGGAGGAAATAATGAAAAAACTGGTGGATGTCTATGAGTCTTTTTACAATGCACTCATTCCGGAAAGTCGTTATCTATCGTATTTAGAGGGACTAAAAATGACACTTTTAATTTCACTGTTTGCGGTGATTTTAGGTGTGTTGATAGGTATTATTGTGGCGGCTATCCGCGTTTTTAGCAAAGAAACAAAGAATCTATTTGTTCGCATCGTATCAAAGATTTGCGTTTTTTATATTACGGTATTTCGAGGAACGCCTTTGATGGTGCAGTTAATGATTATTTATTATCTGGTATTTACATCCAGAGATACAAATCCTATTTTGGTAGGTGCGGTTTGCTTTGGATTAAATTCAGGGGCTTATGTTTCTGAGATTGTAAGAGCGGGAATTGAGTCGATTGATAAAGGTCAGACGGAGGCAGGCAGATCTTTAGGATTTACGGCAATACAGACTATGCGCTACATTATTTTGCCACAGGCGGTAAAAAATATCCTTCCGGCTTTGGGAAATGAGTTTATCGTTTTGGTAAAAGAAACATCGGTTATCAGTGTCATTGCCATTAATGATTTGATGAAAATGGCAGGATTCGTAGGTTCAAGAACTTATGATCCACTGACCGCCTATATTATTGCGGCATTTATTTATCTTGTAATTGTCTTAGCTCTTTCTAAATTGCTTGGACTTTTTGAGAGGAGGTTGGCAAAGAGTGATAATCACTAAAAATTTGCAAATGTCTTTCGGAGGACATCAGGTTTTAAAAGGCATTGACCAGACTATTGAAAAGGGAGAAAAGGTGGTAATTGTAGGACCGTCAGGTTCCGGAAAGAGTACCTTTTTGAGATGTTTGAATTTGTTGGAACGTCCGACCGGCGGAGAGATCTGGTTTGAGGGAATCAATATTACAGACAGTAAAAATGACATCAATAAATTAAGACAAAAGATGGGTATGGTTTTTCAGCAGTTTAATTTATTTCCTCACATGACAGTAAAACAAAATATTACCCTAGCCCCGGTGAAATTAGGCCGTATGACAGAGGAAGAGGCGGATAAAAAGGCATTGGAATTATTGGAAAGAGTAGGTTTGCCTGATAAGGCTAATGCTTATCCTTTGCAATTATCCGGCGGTCAAAAGCAAAGGATTGCGATTGCAAGAGCTCTGGCTATGAATCCGGATGTTATGCTTTTTGATGAGCCTACATCTGCTCTGGATCCTGAAATGGTGGGAGAAGTATTAGATTTAATGAAAGAGCTTGCCAAAGACGGTATGACTATGGTAGTGGTAACACACGAGATGGGATTTGCCAAAGAAGTGGCAACGAGGGTTCTTTTTATAGACGAGGGAATTGTAAAAGAAGAAAATACTCCAAAGGAATTTTTTGAAAATCCCAAGGATGCCAGATTAAAAGAATTTTTATCGAAGGTTCTTTAAGAAAAAAGCACAGTTTTATCTAACCTTAAATAGGAAGATGAAATTGTGCTTTTTTATGTAAAAAATCAGGATAAATCTAAAAGTGAAAAGTTTTGTATGTTTTGCAAGGTAGAACTATCCACAGGATAAGGAAAGTTCTTAAGTTTTGCGGGATTTTCTAAAAGCATTCGGCAATCCTCTTCCCAGAGGGAAGTAGCAATGTTTACTCTGCCTAAAATAGCTTCCAGGTATTTGCAAAAATCTTCTATGGAAGAAAAACCAAGGAAAGATAAGACTTGTTTTACTCGTTTTTGATTTTGAAAAACCTTTAAATAGCCGGGCAAAAAGATAGCAACCGCTTTTCCGTGAGAAATCCCCGCCTCATAAGTAAGAGGATAGCTTAAACCGTGAGGTAGGCTGGTTTGAGTATGAGTGATTGCCATACCTGCCAGTAGAGAAGCATGCATAAAGCCCTCATAGATAAAATCTTCCAAAATAGGCTCTTGCTCTAAAGAAAGTAAATGTTCTTTAAGCCCTCCCCAAATGGATAGTCCCTCTTTGGCATAAAGTTCATTATAGACGTTACTATTGCTGTTTAAATAGGATTCTACTAAATGTGCTAAAGCATCCACACAGGTGGAGATAAGCTGGTTGGCAGAGGTGAATTTTAAAAATTTATAATCAACGAGGGCAAGAGCCGGGTAAACCTTATGGGAAATCCCCTGTTTCGTTCGTTTAGCATGCAAGGTTAAAATAGAATAAGGTGTCACCTCGGAGCCGGTACCGGAAGTTGTGGGAATTTCTACCAAGGGATAGTAGGCAAGCTCTTTAGGGGTAAATAGTATCTGGCTTTCTAAAGGATGATTTTTGCATAAAAGTGAGATTGCTTTTGCAGCATCCATAGGAGAGCCGCCACCAAGCCCTATAAAGAAATCTACGCCCTCCTCAACGGCAAGACCGACCGCCCTTTCAATAGTTTCCAAGGAAGGATTTTCTTCCACTTCATCAAAGAGAAGAAAGGGAATTGAAAGCGAAGTTAAGGCATCGGTTAATTCTTTTAGGGAACCGTTCTTTTTGGAAGAAGTCCTGCCGGTGACAATCATAGCCTTAGAACCGAGGCGAGCCAGTTCTTCTTTGTAAAGAGAAATAGCATGATTTGCAAAGTGAATTTTTGTAGGTATAAAAAGTTCCATAGTACCTCCTTGAATTTGAAATTATCTGTAAATAGTATAGCATAAAAAAGTAGGAGAGTAGCCGTATTCTTTTTTATCTGTGTTATTTCAGTCAGAATCATAGGAAAAGTTTGGTGTCAAAAGCGAAAGAAGGGATTTTTTATTGTCGGTATTATGTTAGGGATATAGATAAATAAACTGATATTTAAACAATATGCA
>R15__coassemble_1347_pt1 | contig 12598 bp, 10 predicted proteins | sample R15__metabat2_high_PE_036 | metagenome-assembled genome bin R15 | reverse complement strand
AAGTTATAATTTTTAGCGAGGGTTTTAGGATGGAGGATTTTCTATATCTTCACTTTCCGGATTTTTACCTTGCAAAAGTGTAATTTTGACAGTTTCAATTCGTTTTCGGTAAACTTTTAAAACTTTTAATTCTGCCTGTCCCTCTATGGTAAGTATTTGTCCCGGAGAGGGCAGAAAGTCCAGTTGTTCAATAATAAATCCACCGACAGAGTCATATTCTTTTGAAAAGAGTTGTAAGCCTAAGGATTCATTGACATCATCCAGCTTAGTAGAGCCAAAGACCCGATAGACTTTATTGGCAATAAGAGGCATGATTTCATCAGGTTCTGCTTGGTCATACTCATCTTTGATTTCTCCTACAATTTCTTCTAATAAATCTTCTAAAGTGACCAAACCGGCAGTAGCTCCATATTCATCCAGAACAATGGCAAGACTGATGGACTGATTTTTCATTTCCATAAGCAGGGGTGCGGTTTTTTTATATTCATAGGTAAAAAAAGGTGTACGAAGAATATCTTTTAAAGAAAAATCTTTATTAGGATCAAGAGAAAATAAATCTTTAATATTGATAGTTCCGACGATTGAGTCGATGGAGCCGTCATAGACAGGAAAACGGGTGTATCCTTCTTCTCTTACCAAAGCAATGAGGTCTTTGTAGTTTGCATCGATAGAAACCATTTGCATGTCGATGCGGGGAACCATAACATCTTTAACCATGGAATCACCGAAATCAAACACATTGTAAATCATTTGTTGCTCTTCATTTTCAATAACTCCCTCTTCCTGACCTGTTTTTAGATAGGTACGAAGTTCATGTTCTGTGATAGTGCTTGTTTTTGCCTGCCTGTCTATGCGAAGAAGAAAAAGAACTCCTTTGGATAAGGTATTGACGATAACAATAAAAGGGGTCAAAAGCCACATAAGAAAATAGATAATACCTGCGTAGGAAAGAGAAATTTTTTCTGCATAAAGGCTTGCCAAAGTTTTGGGAGTGATTTCTCCTAAAATTAAGACGAACAAGGTTAAGAGCCCGGTGGCAAAACTAACGGCAACATTTCCCCATAGAGATAAGGCAAGAGTGGTAGCCAGTGCGGAGGCGGAAATATTGACAATATTATTTCCTATTAATACGGCGCTGAGCATTTTGTCATAGTTGTTTAAGATTTTTAAAAGAGTAATGGCGCGCTTATTTCCAATCTCTGCAGAGGCTTGAATACGTATCTTGTTTACAGCGGTCATAGAAGTTTCGGCAGAAGAGAAAAAGGCAGACAATGCCAGTAGAAAAATTAAAAATAAAAATTGTATAAAAATGCTTGAATTCAAGGTAAGTCCTCCCGGTAAATAATATTGGCTACAATATACTATGTTTTAGGGGGGAATGCAAGGTGAGAAGGGGAGGGAATTTTAGTGGTTTCCGTCTATGGACATAAGGTGCAAAATGGTATATGATGTTTGAATGCGATGTGACTTTTTGAAAAAAGAAGTCGCTTAAAATAAGAAAATATATAGACTAGTATCGGAGAAGATTTAGTGAAGAGACCGATATTCGGAGGAAAAAATGAAAATTATCATTGTGGGGTGCGGAAAAGTAGGAAGAAGCATCACAGAAGAATTAAGTGCAGAGGGACATGATGTTGTTGTGATAGACAGTCGTTATGACATTGTAGAAGATGTAAGTAATACCTATGATGTTATGGGTATGGTAGGAAACGGAGCAAGTTTTAGTGTGCAGTTGGAAGCCGGAATAGAAAGTGCAGATGTTTTGATAGCGGTCACTAACTCTGATGAGCTGAATTTATTGTGTTGTCTGATTGCTAAAAAAGGTGGGGATTGTAAGACCATCGCTCGTGTAAGAAACCCCATGTATAATTCCGATATAGGATTTATTAAGGAGGAACTGGGAGTCTCTATGATTATTAACCCAGAGTTAGCTGCAGCCACAGAGATTGCCAGAATTCTAAGATTTCCATCTGCAATAGAAATTGATACCTTCGCTAAGGGACGTGTGGAGCTTTTGGAATTTAAAATTGCCCCCTCATCTTTTTTAGCCGGTTGCAGTGTCAGGGAAGTTTCTAAAAAAGTAAAGGCAGAGGTCTTGATTTGTGCAGTAGAACGAGGCGAAGAAGTGATTATCCCTAACGGAAATTTTGTTTTAGCAGAAGGAGATAATTTAAGTATTGTAGCATCACCTCTTCATGCGAGAAATTTCTTTGCAGGGATAGGGATTGAGACACATCAGGTAAAAAATACAACCATAGTCGGCGGAGGAACGATAGCCTATTATCTTGCCATGCAACTTCTTAAGATGGGAATTGAAGTAAAGATTGTGGAAAAGAACCTAAAACGCTGCGAGGAGCTTAGCGAACTTTTGCCGGAAGCTGTGATTATTCACGCAGATGCGACAAATTATCAGGTGCTGATTGAAGAGGGAATCGAGGGGTGTGAATCCTTTGTTCCATTAACCGGTATTGATGAGGGGAATGTCTTTTTGTCTCTCTATGCCAAAAAGCATTCCAAGGCAAAGACCATTACCAAGATTAACCGTGTCTGTTTTGATGATGTGATTAGTACCTTTAATTTAGGAAGTATTATTTCACCGAAAAAAACGACATCTGAATATATTTTGCGCTACGTTAGAGCTATGAAAAATTCCCTGGGTAGTAAGGTGGAAACTCTCTATAAAATTGTGGATGATAAGGCAGAAGCCTTAGAGTTTGCCATTCGTGAGAATAACCAGTTAATAGATAAGCCGTTAGAAGAATTAAAGCTAAAGGATAATCTTCTTATTGCCTGTATTAATCGTAAGGGAGAAATTCTTGCCCCCAATGGAAAGACTAGGATATTACTGGGAGATACTGTGATTGTGGTAACGACACAAAAAGGGCTCCATGATATTACTGATATTTTAAGAGCATAGTGGAGGGGAAATAGATGAATCATTCAATTATCCGTTATATTATCGGATGGGTTATTTTTCTTGAGGGCATTTTTATGTCTTTACCTGTTATGACGGCTCTTATTTATAGAGAAAAACAAGGGTATGCCTTCTTTTTGATAGGTGCTCTTTGTATATTGGCAGGAAAGTTGATTATTTTAAGAAAGCCTAAAAATCAAACCTACTTTGCAAGAGAGGGATTTGTGATTGTTGCCCTAAGCTGGATTGTCATGAGTGCTATTGGTGGTATTCCCTTTATGCTGACAAAAGAAATACCAAATTTTGTGGATGCTATGTTTGAGACAGCCTCCGGTTTTACGACAACTGGAGCCAGTATTTTAACAGATGTAGAAGCCCTAAGTCATGCCAGTCTTATGTGGAGAAGTTTTACTCATTGGATTGGTGGTATGGGTGTATTTGTCTTTTTGTTGGCTATTTTGCCGCTGGCAGGAGGTTATAATATGCATCTGATGCGGGCGGAGAGTCCAGGACCGATTGTAGGAAAGTTGGTTCCGCGAGTGAAAGATACAGCAAAAATTTTATACCTTATTTATTTTGGTATGACAATTATAGAGTTTATTTTGTTATTATTTGCCAAAATGCCGGTTTTTGATGCCCTTTGTACAACTTTTGGAACGGCAGGAACAGGGGGATTTGGTATTAAAAATGATAGTATAGGAGGCTATAGCAGCCTGATACAGGTCATTGTGACAGTCTTTATGATTTTGTTTGGAATTAATTTTAATGCTTATTATGTCTTGATTTTAGGAAAAAATAAAAAGAGCATACTAAAAATGGAAGAGGTTAGGTGGTATTTGATTATTATCTGTTTGGCAATTCTGGCTATTACAGTCAATATATTACCCTTTTTTGAGAGGCAAACAGATGCTTTACGCCATGCGGCATTTCAGGTGGGGTCTATTATCACCACAACCGGATTTTCAACAGTGGACTTTAATCGATGGCCACAGCTTAGCCGAGTGATTTTGGTAATGCTTATGATTTGTGGGGCTTGTGCGGGTAGCACGGGTGGAGGATTAAAGGTGTCCAGACTGATAGTTTTAGTTAAGTCAGTAAAAAAAGAGCTTGGACATTTTATTCATCCCAGAGGAGTAAAGATTATTAAAATGGATGGTAAGGCTTTGGAGAGGACTACAGTTCATGGAATAAGCTCTTTTTTGATTTTGTATGTTTTTATTTTTATGGGATCTATATTGTTTGTTGCTTTTGATAACTTAGATATGACAACTACCTTTACGGCAGTAGCGGCTACGTTTAATAATATAGGACCTGGTTTAAATATAGTAGGACCTACAGGTAACTTTTCGAGCCTAACATATCTGTCAAAATCCGTTCTGATTTTTGATATGTTGGCAGGACGACTGGAATTGTATCCTATTTTAATTTTATTTATTCCATCTGTTTGGAAGAAAAATTGTTAAAAGATAAGAAAAAACAGATAGTCTTATAAAGATGATTTTGTGGAATTTTCTGCTTTGATAAAAAGAGACCATCTCTTATTTTGATAGAATATTTGCTAATTAGCGAATGCTTCTATCAAGGAAGAGGTGGTCTTTTTAGATACAAAAATTATTTTTTTGAAGCAAGATTTTTAAATTCAGGTACTTTGGATAGGGCAATAAATAAAAGCAGAGAAATTACAAGGCCGCTAAGTCCTTGAACAATATTGGGAAGCAGGCTTGCAAGAGCACCTGAGAAGCCATAGAGCATTCCCTCACATAAAAGATAGCCGCCGCCAACCAAAATAGTGTCAATGATGCCGCCTACAATAACACCGGTCATTTGACGAGACCACTTGGCGGTGGCGATTGCACGATAAGAAAGAGCTGTAAATAAGGCAACCAGTCCTTTAATCATAAATGTAATAGGGATATAGACAAAATAGCCTCCTAATAAATCAGCAAAAGCAGAACCGATTCCGGCAGCTAAGAAACCGAAAAGCGGACCTAAATAGACTCCACATAAAATAACCAGAGCATCTCCGGGATGGACATAGCCTCCTGTTGCGGGAGTAGGAATGCGGATAGACATAGTGGCAACGCAGGTAAGAGCAGCAAATAGGGCGGCAATTACCTGGAATTTAAAGTTTTTTTTCATAAAAAATCTCCTCTCTGTTTGATAGGCTTACTATACAGGAAAACTGGACTGAACAAAATATCCAGTTTTTGATAAAATAAGCATACCAGAAGAGGGGAGCAAAGAAATTTAACGAAAAGTGAGTCCGGTGTCAGTCATACTGTCTACAATGGCAAGAGATTCCAAGCGTATTCCCATATTGCGTACGGTCTGTCCACCCTCTTGAAATCCCTTTTCAATTACGATGCCCGCACCACATAGGGTGGCACCGGATTTTTTGACGATATCAATAAGTCCTAATAAAGCACAACCATTTGCCAAAAAATCGTCGATGATAAGAACCCTGTCATCAGGAGATAGGAAACGTTTTGCTAAGATTACATCATAAACTTTTTTATGAGTAAAGGACTCAATTTTGGTAGAGTAGGTTTCTCCATCTAAATTGATACTTTGTGTTTTTTTGGCAAAGACGACATCGACGTTGAAATGCTGTGCGGTTAAGCAGGCAATTCCGATTCCGGATGCTTCAATTGTAAGAATTTTAGTAATGTTACAGTCCGCAAACCGTCTCTTGAATTCTTTGCCGATTTCGTTGATAAAGGAAATATCCATCTGGTGATTTAAAAAACTATCTACTTTCAATACATTTCCCGGTTTTATAGTTCCATCTTTTAAAATACGTTCTTTTAATGCCTCCATGACTGCCTCCCGCTAAATTTTAATAGTTACTATATAATACGATATAGATTTTTAAAAGACAAGAATGAATATAAATATGATTGAAATTTTTAGAAGGAGAGATTATAATTACAAATTGGAAAGTGATGGAGCTAGATCCGATAGAAACTAAATAGAATCACTATACACCGATATGTTGCGTTGATAAATCTCAAAAGTAGAATCTTTCATGGATACTTATAGGATGGATTTTGCAGGATATTGGTTTTTTTGCGGCTAAAAGCAAATAGGGACTTCTGTCTTAGTATTCGAAGAGGACAACCGTCAAATGAAAAAGAAGAATGGAGGAGCGTTGTGGAGAAAACAACAAGACAAAAATTAATTTTGGGAATGCAACATGTGCTGGCAATGTTCGGCGCAACTGTATTAGTACCTGCTTTAACCGGACTAAATACATCAATTACCTTATTTGCAGCCGGCGCAGGGACATTACTGTTTCATGCAATTACTAAGAAAAAGGTGCCGGTATTCTTGGGTTCCAGTTTCGCATTTATGGGTGGAATTATGGCAATCATAGGAAATTCTCGTATGGGAGATGCTGACTTTTTAGAAAAATTGGCATCGGTAAAAGGTGCCTTAATAGTTGCCGGTTTGATTTATGTATTATTTGCGGCTTTAATTCGTTTGGTAGGCTATGAAAAAGTGAATAAACTGTTACCACCTATTGTAACAGGCCCTGTTATTATGGTTATCGGATTAAGACTTAGCGGTTCCGCAATTAACAACGCTTTTTATGTGACAAAAGATAATATAAAGTCGTTTTCAATTCCGGCTTTAGTTGTAGCTATTTGTGTATTGGCTACCGTTGTTGTAGTTTCTGTATTTGCCAGAGGTATTTATAACTTGATGCCTATTTTATTTGCTATTATTGTAGGTTGTCTGGTAAGCATCCCCTTTGGCTTTATGAATGTGGACGCAGTGGGAAAAGCTTACTTCTTTTCCTTTATGGACAAAAATGTTATGGCACAGATCCTTTGTGTCCCTACATTTAAAGCGGATGCTCTCTTGGCAATTGCTCCGATTGCCTTGGTAACTTTAATTGAGCATGTAGGAGATATTACAACTAACAGTGCTGTAGTAGGCAAAAATTTTATGGTAGACCCGGGTATTCACAGAACACTTGCAGGCGATGGTATAGCAACTGCTTTTGCAGGACTGATAGGTGGACCTGCAAATACGACATATGGGGAAAATACAGGGGTTTTGGCAGTTACAAAAAATTATGACCCTTCTATTATTCGTATTGCAGCGGTGTTTGCTATGGTTATAGGTATTTTTGGAAAAATTGGTGGATTTATTTCCTCTATTCCAAATCCTGTAACTGGAGGAATAGGGATTGTATTGTATGGTATGATTGCCTCTATCGGTGTTCGTATTCTTATTAATAATCGTATTAATTTTGGAAACAGCAGAAATCTTATGATTGCTTCTATCATTGTGGTACTGGGGATTGGATGTGATAGCATTCCTCTGTATGGTAATATTACTTTGTCAGGACTTGCCCTATCTGCTATTGTCGGAATTATTTTGGCATTGATTTTGCCGGAAGGCAAAGACTCTATATTGCCGATAGTACAGCATGAAGAGGCATTAAATGACACAGTGGATTTTCCGAAAAAGGAGAAGAAAAACAAGAAATAGATTTGACAAGAAGGAATGTAAGTGCCATAATATTGCCTTGCGAGCTTAGGATAGATGATAAGGAGAGGCGATATGAAGAAGTACAAAATTAAACTGGATTGTATTAAAAATGTAGAAGAATTTGTACGCAGAAGTAACAGGTGCCCCTTTGATGTAGAAATCCTTTATAATAAATTTATAATCGATGGAAAATCAATTTTAGGGCTACTTAGTATGGACTTGTCAAAATGTGTAGAGGTAGAATGTGGCGGAGAAGATAGCGAGTTGGATTTGCTCCTTGCAAAGTTATCTGTACAATAAAAAAATAAAGTGAAAAGAATCTCTCTTAGGTAAGAAGGCGAAAGTCTTTGCTTAAGGGGGATTTTTTTTGGAAAGAAATAAAAGACAAAAAAGAGCTGTAAGATTATAATAGAAAAAAAGTGGAAGGGGAGAGTTATGAAGAAAAAGCAAATTCGGATTTCTGTGAGAAATTTAGTAGAGTTTGTACTTAGAAGTGGGGATTTGGACAATAGAAGAAATCCGGAAGCACAGACCAAGGCTATGTTAAAGGGAAGTAAACTTCATAGCAAACTCCAAAGACAGATGAAGGGGGATTATAAGGCTGAAGTAGCCCTATCTTTATCTGTAGAATTTGATTGCTTTATTCTGCAAATAGAAGGGCGTGCAGATGGAATATTTACCAAAGACATTCCCTATATAGAGGAGATTAAGGGAACCTACCGGAGGGTAGATACTATAGAGGAAGCAAACCCGGTTCATTTGGCACAGGCAAAATGTTATGCTTACTTTTGGGCAAAACAAAATGACTTAGATAAAATAGGAATCAGGATGACTTATGGGAATTTAGCGGGAGAAGATCTTCGTTATTTTTGGTCAGAGTATACACAAAAGGATTTAGATAAATGGTTTTGGGAACTTATAGAACTTTATAAGCGTTGGATTTTGTTGGAGATGGACTGGGTGGGGCAAAGAAATAGTTCTATACAAAAATTGACATTTCCTTTTACTTATAGAAAAGGGCAAAGGAAGCTTGTGGCAGGAGTTTATAGAAGTATAGAAAAAGAGAAAATTTTATTGGCACAGGCACCTACAGGGATAGGAAAAACCATGTCTGTTTTATATCCCTCAATTCAAGCTATGGAAAAAGAAAACATGGACAAGGTTTTTTATTTGACGGCAAAAACTTCTACAGCTACGGTAGCAAACAATAGTTTGGAAATCTTAAGAGGGAAGGGACTTAGCATAAAGTCGCTGTTTTTGACAGCCAAAGAAAAGATTTGCTGCAATGGGGAAATGGTTTGTAATCCTGACAGCTGTCCTTATGCAAAAGGACATTTTGATAGAATTAATGATGCTGTATTTGACTTTTTAAAGACGAGGGATAGTTTTGAGCCGGAAGTCATAAAAGATTATGCGAAGTTACATATGGTTTGTCCTTTTGAATTATCTTTGGATTTATCTCTTTGGGTAGACATCATTATTTGTGATTACAATTATGCTTTTGACCCTAATGTCTATTTGAAAAGATTTTTTGGAGAAGGGAAGAAAGATAAGTATATATTCCTGGTGGATGAGGCTCATAATCTGGTAGACAGAGCAAGGGATATGTATAGTGCAAATTTACAAAAGTCATGGATTGAAAAGGTGAGAAAGAAATTAAAAAATTTTCCGGGAAACCATAGGAGTCTGATGAGAAGCTTAGGAAAGCTGGAAAAGGTATTTGATAATTTAAAGGACAAAGAGGGTGATTTTCAGGTTATAAAAGTTCCTGATGCCTTGATTCTTTCCGCACTTAATCTTTTGGGGAAAATAGAAGAATGGATGGAGGAAGTAAAGGGAGCAGAGGAAAAGGAGTGGATACTGGATTTTTATTTTGATTTGCGCAGATTTGTCAAAATCGGAGATTTTTTGGATGAAAACTATCTTGTTTACAGAGAAGAGAATGGCGGGGATACCAGAATAAAGCTTTATTGTTTAAATCCGGCAAGAAATATGCAAAATTGTTTTGATAAGGCAAAGTCGGTTATTTTGTTTTCGGCTACTTTCTGGCCGCTTTTTTACTATCAATCCCTTTTGACAGAGGAGAGCAATCCTTATAATTTAAAACTTACGTCTCCTTTTGATGAGAAAAAACGATTAATTCTTATAGGGGGAGATGTTACAACACTATATAAAAGAAGAGGAGAGGAAGAATACAATAAAATAGCTCATTACATCCAGAAGATAGTTTGGCAAAAAAGGGGTAATTATCTGGTTTTTTTTACTTCTTATGATTTGCTAAAAGAGGTGGAAGAAGTTTATAGAGAAAATTACAATTTTGACAGGAAAGAGATAGTTTTTCAAAGAAATGGTATGAGTGAAGAAGAAAGAAAAGCATTTTTAGGAAAATTTGAAGAAGAAGATGGGAATTATTTAGGTTTTTGTATTATGGGAGGTGTTTTTGGAGAAGGCATTGATTTGGTAGGGGATAAGCTGATTGGAAGTATTGTTTGCGGAACAGGTTTGCCTCAGATTTCCAGGGAGAGAGAACTTTTGCGAGATTATTATGATAAAAAAACAGGTCAGGGATTTGATTATGCATACCGCTATCCCGGGATGAATAAAGTCTTGCAAAGTGCAGGCAGGGTAATACGACAGGAAGAGGATAGAGGTCTGGTTGTTTTACTTGACGAGCGATTTTTGAGAAAAGACTATGATTATCTGTTTCCGGAGGACTGGAAAAATCGCAGGTCTTGTAATAGTAATTCTGTAGAAAAATATGTACAGGATTTCTTGAAGGGAGAAGGAAAAAATTAAGGGAGAAATTCTGTCATATTTTTTCTGAGCCAAAGGGGTAGGAAGTTTTGCTGTCTTTTAGAATTTATACGATCTTTGATAGCGATTGTATGAAAAAATTCTTTCCAAAGCTCTTGAAAATTATCTTGCCTTGCATGTAAGGTTTGGATTTTTTCTTCTTCTTTTTCAGATACTTGTCGAAAATAATAATTTTTATCTTTTTCTTGTATTAAGAGAAAATGGTAGCTTTCATCGTATATTATAAATGTAAGAGAGGGCATACGATTTTGAAAATGGGGAGCTATTAAAGATAAAATTTGACTTTTGGGTGAGATTTTAGCAAACAGAACCTGGTTGGTAAGTTCAAAAAATCTAATAAATTCTATAAATTTATGACTTTCATTGACAACCTTTTGATGAAGAACAAGACATGCTTTGATGTGAGGATTTTGCTCCATTGAAAGGATGTCTTTTTTGTAGGTAAAGCCTAAAAGTAAAAAACGATAAATCAAGTCCAGTTTATCTGCTTGGTCGGACATTGCACAGTGATAAATAATTTCATAGGCATAAAGGGAAATCTTTTGACAAATCGCCTTGCTTACCTTGCCGGCTTTTTGGCTGTCAGAGGGGACATGACGATAGCTGGCAAATAATTCATAATTACCGATAGGTTCTGCTTGCAGATATATATTTTTGTGTCCCAATTTACTATTCCATGCCTCATAGATACAGGTTAGCATAGATTCAAAAGTATTTTCACAGGTAAAAATTGTCATAGAATTTCGATACCTCCTGCCAGGGAATTTGTCGTGTCAAAAAGACTAAGTTGTCGGTAGCTTGTGGGATGTTCTATTTTCCATTTATCTTTATAATGCTCTTGTATCAGTTGTCGCGTGATAAAATCCTCATTTAAAGAAAGAGAATGAAAAGATTTTCCTTTACAGGTAATAAAATACTGGGCTCTTTTCATTACAATCCCCATTTTTTTAAGATCTTCAAAAGATAGACTGGATAAGCGTCGACTATGGATAATTCTTTGGGCAGATTTGACGCCTATACCGGGAACTTTTAGTAAAGTGGCATAGTCTGCTGAGTTAACTTCTACAGGAAAAAGTTCCAAATGGCGAAGTGCCCAGTCACATTTAGGATCTATGTAGAGATTAAAGTGGGGGCGTGATAAACTAAGCAAATCCTGTGCCTGAAAACCATAAAAGCGAAGTAGCCAGTCTGCCTGATAAAGCCTGTGTTCCCGCAGAAGGGGGACGGGGGTATCAAGCCCGGGCAATAAAGAATCCTCATTTATAGGAACATAGGCAGAGAAAAAGACACGTTTTAAGTCAAAGAAACGGTAGAGATTTTCCGTGGTAGACAGAATATCAAAATCACTTTCATTGCCGGAACCGATAATCATTTGCGTGCTTTGACCGGCAGGAACAAAATCCTTTGAAGGATCAGGTAAAGATAAAGAGGGTAGGCTTCTTATGGATTTTATTTCTTCAATTAGAGCAGTATTATTTACACTTGATGAAAGTCTTGGTTTTTCTTGAAAGATAGAATGAGTAAGGTAGCGATTGCTACGGCTTCGTTCCATTTTTGCATCAAGTCCCAGTGTCTGTCTGTGGGTGGAAATTTGTTTTTGAATACCCTGCATAGGACCTAAAATACCGCCAAAGGATTTGTGGGGAGCCAGCTGTTTAAGGCTTTCATTATCGGGAACTTCCATATTAATACTCATACGGTCGCAAAGATAGCCTACTTTTTCTATCAGTTCCCATGAAGCATTGGGGATTGCTTTTACATGAATATAGCCGTGAAAATGATAATCTTCCCTCAATAGTCGAACGGTTTGGTAAATGAGTTCCATAGTGTTATCAGGGGATTTGACAACACCGGAACTTAAGAACAGACCTTCGATATAATTTCTTTGGTAAAAGCCAATGACCAGGTCACAAAGTTCACGGGGAGTAAAAGAAGTCCTTACTCTTTTGTTGGAAGAACGGTTTAGGCAATACTTGCAATCGTAGATACAAATATTCGTCAGTAGGACTTTTAGGAGAGAAATACAACGTCCATCAGCAGAAAAACTATGGCAAATACCGGCGGGGCAAGTAGCGCCCAAATGCCCTTTTTGTCCTTTCATACTACTGCCGCTGGAAGTGCAGGAAACATCATATTTAGCTGCATCGGCCAGTATATTTAATTTTTCCATGATAGAAAGATTTGGTGTACTCATTAAAAACTCCTTATATCGAATGTATGTTCTGAAAATAGAATAACACAACGAAAAAAAGAATGCAAGAACAAATGTTCTGAAATTAAAGCGCCGTGAGGAAGATAAAGGCAAAATGTAAAAGAGGGTAAAGTAAAGAGTATGGGGAGGGCAAAAAACGAAAAGTATCATTTATCGGAGAT
>R15__coassemble_1295_pt1 | contig 13015 bp, 12 predicted proteins | sample R15__metabat2_high_PE_036 | metagenome-assembled genome bin R15 | reverse complement strand
AGAAGCAAGCAAGGTCGAGCCGGCTAAGGAAGGTGCTGTAGTATGGTGGGGATGGACTCCCGGTTCGCCGACTAATGAAGAATACATTAAGGCTTTTAATGAAGAGTATCCAAACATCAAGGTAGAATGGAAACAGGTAACGATTGATGACTATGATGCAACCCTAAAACCTGCATTGGCAAATGGGGCAGGTGTAGATGCTTTTGAGGTATCGGCAGGTTCTGCGAATGGCGGAATTGAAGTGTTTGCAAGCCAGGCAATTGATATGGATGATGCCTTAAAAGATGCTTTGGGAGAAGATTATAAAGATAAACTCAGTGAAACCTCTATAAAGACGATGACTGTGGACGGAAAAGTCAAAGCCTTGGGAGTGGCGCTGTATATGCAGGCAATCTTTGGATTAACAAAGACTTATTTGATAAATACAATGTAAAGATTCCTACCAATATGGAAGAGTGGAAAACGGCTTGTGATACCTTTAAGAAAAATGGAATTATCGGTTTTGTGCAAGGAGCAGGGCAGGGTGCCTTTAATATGGATACCTACCATGCAATTTGTGACAATATTAAGCCGGGTGATTTTATGAAGGCTTGTCAAGGAGAAATTGAATGGACAGAAGATACTTTTGTAAAAGGATTAGAAATTTGGAAATCTCTTTTTGATGAGGGAATTATGCAAGACGGAGCACTAGGTTTACAGCAGTATCCGGAAGCGAATAATTTATTCCTGTCACAGAAAGCGGCTATGGTTATGATGGGTTCTTGGTATACCATGAACTGCTTACCGGGAACTATGAAAGCGAATATGGAATCTGCATCTTCTACAGATGCACCATTTACTATGATTCCAATCGATTTCCCGGATTTGGCAGGAACAAAGAATACAGGTTCTATGTTTAGCGATATTGACTATGCTACAGCGGTTACAGCAAACTCCGAAAATGCGGGAGCAGCGCTTACCTTTGCTTTGTGGCTTGGTACTTCACAAAAAGGTCAGCAGTTAATCGCGGATTCTTTAAATGTAATTCCTGTGTTAAAATCTGCGACACCTGACTGGGATAAAATTGAGTTGGTAAATCCGGATGCTCAAAAGGAAGTAGTGGAATCTTATTTGGAGAATGCTATGGGCAATCCTGATAACTCTCGTTTTGGCGGTATCAGTGCAGATCTAAATCAGGGACTTATGGATGTTTTGGCAGGAGTAGCTTCGGGAACTATGAAGGCAGAAGATGGGGCGGCACAGCTTGCAGATATTTCTGCTGAGAGTGAATAATTTCTTTTGTAGTAAAAATAAAATACAGTTTCATAGGGGCAGGAAATTTTTCGTGCCCCTATCTTTTCATTCACATTACGGAGGTGACAAAAGAGAAATGATAAAGAAAAAAAGTGTAAATACAAGGATAGTCAATGGTCTTCCATGGATTTTACCTGCATTTTTATTTTTGGTTTTGATTATTTACTACTCTATTTTTTTCACCGTAAGGCTTTCCTTTTTTGACTGGGACGGACTAAGCCCATGGATGGAGTCTGTCGGATTAAAAAATTATACCAAGCTTTTTAAAGATAAAGTCTTTTGGAAATGTATCACTAATACGATTTTATATTTTGGCATCACCTTTGTGATTCAAAATTCTTTGGGATTTATTTTTGCAGCAATTCTACATACAAAAATAAAGGGAGCAACTATTTATAAGTGTCTCATTTTTATTCCTACGATTTTAGCGCCGGCAACTATGGCACCGGTATTTCGCTTATTGTTCTCGCCACAAGGAATGTTACAGGGGGTCTTTAAAGCCTTACATTTAGGTGTGACGGTAGATTGGTTATCAAGACCCAACGTGGCTTTGTTTGTTTTGATGTCGGTTGCTATTTGGGAATTTACAGGAATGAGTTTTATTCTCTATTATGCGGCAATGAGTCAGATTGATAAAGAAGTTTTGGAAGCGGCTCGTATAGACGGAGCGGGAAATCTTAGAGCTCTTTGGGCAATTGTAGTACCGGGGTGTAAGGGGACTACGGTTTCTATGGCTATGTTAAGTGTCATAGGAGCTCTAAAGACCTTTGATATTCCTTATCTTATCACGGTGGGAGGTCCTCACCATGCAACAGAGTTTTTGGGTACTTATATTTACAGGCAAGGGATTAGGCAGTCGCATTTAGGCTATGCAGCATCGCTTTCTATCATGCTTTTGATACTGGCAGTTGTTGGTGCTTTCTTTACCAATAGAGCAAATAAGGAGGATTAAAAGAGATGTTTGAGATTAGAAGCAAAGGAGGGAAAGTCCTCCTACAGGTAGTTCTTACTCTGATGGTAATTCCTTATGTATTGCCTTTAATTCAGATGTTTTTAGGCTCTTTGGGAGGAAGAGGCTTCTACAACTATAAGGCGGTATGGGATACCGGAGTGGTTCCTACCTACTTTAGGAACTCTTTAGTTATTACCGTGGGGGTTATTCTTTTGGTTTATATTTTCAGTATGACCGCAGGATATGGGTTTGCAAAATTACATATTTTTGGAAAAGAAGTCTTTTTCTGGTTGATTTTAGTGGCGCTTACCTTACCGGAAGTTATCTTAATGACTCCCTTATTTGTAACCTTTCAAAGGTTGCATATGTACAATACATTTTTTGCTGTTATTTTTCCGCAGACAGCCTTACAGATGCCCTTTACTATACTTCTGGCAAGAAATTTTATCAAGGGAATTCCCAATGAACTTATGGAGGCATCTCGTATTGACGGTGCAAATGCGGTGCAGGTATTTTCAAAAATTATTTTGCCTCTTACAAAACCGATTGGTTCTGCCATTATTATGTTAACTCTAATTAATGCATGGAATACTTACCTGCTTCCGCTCTTGTTTTTGCAGAGCCCCAAATTACAGACAGTAACATTGCTTCCTCAGTATTTCCAAGGAGAATTTACCAATGACCAGACAAAAATTTTGGCAGCAGCGGTAATGACAGCAATTCCGGAGATTATTGCTTATCTGTGTATGCAAAAGAATTTTGAAAAGGGTATGAGTGCCGGGGCATTAAAATAAAAAGTGAGAGGAAAAATTATGAAAAACTTGTTTAAAAATCAATTATGTGTCATAACAGGAGCGGCTAATGGAATAGGAAGAGCGATTACAGAGCGTTTTTTAGAAGAAGGTGCTGATGTCATTGTAGCAGATTATGATGTAAAAACCGCAAAAGAGGTTTATGGAAATCATCCTCAGGTAGTGGATATTTTGCAGGTGGATGCTACCAATATGGAGGATTTGGATAAAATCACAGAGGCTGTAAGAGCGAGTGGCAGAGTAGTAAAGGCGGTTATTCCGACTGTGGGTAACGGACCGCAAAATGCGATTGAAAATATAAGTCCCAAGGAATTTCGTTTGACCATGGACTTAAATGTGACCTCTTCCTTTTTTACTGTACAAAAGTTACTACCTTACATGGGACGAGGTTCATCAATTGTGCTAATATCTTCTATCGCAGGTTTTCAAGGGGGGAAAAATGCGATTGTCTACAATGCGGCAAAGGCGGCGATTCGTTCTATGGCACGTTCTTTCGCAGGAGAGTTGGCAGAAAGAGGAATCAGGGCCAATGCGATTAGTCCCGGTCCGACGGATACCAAAGGCTTTTCTGACTTTGTAAAGGGAGATGACGGAATCAGGAATAATATTATTTCTATGATACCTTTGGGACATATAGGAAAGCCTGATGAAATTGCAGCAGTTGTCGCATTTTTAGCTTCTGACGAGGCGTCGTATGTGACAGGGGCGGAGCTGATTGCAGATGGAGGTTTTACCAATCGCTAGTTAGATGTTTTTTAAGAGGCTATGGGTGCTTTATTAAATAAGAGAAAATTTAAAATAGGAGGATACTGTAGGTTAATAACTTACAGTGAAACAAAAAAATGGCATTATCATCAACAAAAATCATAAAAGTAATTGTGGTAACAGATGACTTAAAAAAGACAGTAGAAGCTTATAAAAATTTATTAGGTACCGGAAAGGCTCCTGAGGATAATGGCGACCACAAAATTGTAAGAAGACCCTATACAGAGTATCTGGGGGAAGAAATTACGGATACACCTATGAAGGTAGAAAGTGTTTTTAGCGATAATTTCTGGTTTGAGATTATTCAACCCTTAGGGGATAAGGATCCATGGGCGGATTGGTTGAAAAAACATGGAACTTCTGTATATTCTATTTGCCTTTTGTCAGACGGACCTCTTGAGGAGGATGAAAAGGTTATGAAAGAGCTGAATTTCCCTTCTATCTTTAAACAGGAAAAGGGCTATGAAGCATACGAATACTTTGACACGGCAGAGGCTTTAGGTGTGCTTGTAGAAGTAAAAGAGCAATATAAATAAATCATAAAAGATGAGTGCAAAGATACTTATAAAATTCTACAGAAAAGTGGAACAAAAAGGTTCTTATGCACTTGTCTTTTTGTAAAGATTTCTAATATTGAAAGAAAGTGGATTTGGGAATAAACTGTAGAGAAGAAAAGATTTTTTGATATAAAATAAAAAGGGAGGGAAGTTATGAGAGTAATGTTAGTCAACGGAAGTCCTCATATGGAGGGGTGTACTTATACAGCTTTAGAAGAGGTGGCAAAAACTTTAAAAGAGGAGGGAATAGAAACAGAACACTATTGGCTGGGAACAAAGCCAATAGGGGGATGTATTTCCTGTTTTCAATGTCAGATGACGGAGGAATGCGTTTTTAAGGATGCAGTCAATGACTTTGTCAAAAGGGCAAAGAATTATGACGGATTTATTTTCGGTTCGCCGGTTTACTATGCAGGGATGAATGGGAATCTAAAAAGTTTTATGGATAGGCTTTTCTTTTCGGCCTCCTCACAAAATCCACATCCCTTTCGTCTAAAACCCGCTGCAGCTATTGTTTCTGCAAGGCGGGGAGGCACCAGCGCAGCCTTAGATCAAATGAACAAGTATTTTTTACATCAGCAGATGCCTTTAATTTCTTCGCAGTATTGGAATATGGTGCATGGAAATAATCCCGAGGAGGTAAGGCAGGATAAGGAAGGCTTACAGATTATGCGTACCTTGGGCAGGAATATGGCATGGTTTTTAAAGTGTAAAGAAGCAGGAGAGAAGGCAGGTATTTTACCCCCTAAACAGGAGGACTATATCGGGACAAATTTTGTTAGATAATCAATAATATTTTACTAGAAGCATTATAAAGTTTGAGAGGATAGTGTTTTTTTAGTGGGGCTTTGAAAAGTGTAAAACATTTTTCAAAGCTCCTTTTCATGTTGAGATATGAGGCATATAATAAAAGAAAAGTTTGACACTTATATGGAAGGTGAAGTTTTCTTTTGTTAGAAAACACAAAATTAATTTATATAGGAGGGAACCAAATGGAAACATGGTTTTATAAGGTAGTAAGTATTGATGGGGATTATGCACATTTGCAGAGGACGGATATTGATTTAGAAGAGTTAAAACTGGTATCCAGAGCCTTGCTTCCACCCGAAATTATGGAGGGAAGCGAATTAAAATATGAAATGTTGCAATATGAGATGATTTAGGGAGAAAAACTTTGATTACAATAAAAGAGATGGCAGAGATTGCCGGAGTAAGCCCGACAACAGTGGCGAATGTTTTGCATGGGCGGACTAAAAAAGTATCGGAAGAAACTCGAAAAAAGGTACAAAAAGTTATAGAAAAATCTAACTATGTGTCAAATATGGGAGCCAGACTTTTGGGAAATTACGGTTCGAGGATTATTGCGGTTATTATTTCTTATAATAATGACAGGCAGGAAACCCTTATGCAGGATCCTTTTGTGGGGGCAATTTTGGGTGCCATGGAAAAGGAAATGAGCAAAAGCGGATATTTTATGATGCTTTATATGAACCCCAATGTTATGGAATGTTTACACATGGCAATGGCTTGGAATGTGGAGGGAATTATCCTTTTGGGTGTGGATAGAAGTGCCTATTATGAGTTTCGTTCCCGTCTGGAAGTTCCCATGGTAACGATTGATACCTACTTTAAAGACAGTGATACCAGCTATGCCAATGTGGGATTACAGGATTTTGAGGGAGGATATATGGTGACCGAGTATTTGTTGGATAAAGGACATAGAGAAATTGCTTTTTTATCGGTAAGTGATGTTCTTTTAAAGACGACCGACGCCATTGATGTTTCTCGCTATCAGGGATACAAAAAAGCCTTGATGGAGAAGGGAATTAAGGTAGACAAAGAAAGAGTCCGCAAACTAAGTAAAGAGGAAAAAGAGCGTTTGGGGCAGTTGGAAGATTTTGCAAGAAGTGGATTTGGGGGATGTACAAGTCTTTTTTTTGCCTCGGATAGTTTAGCAATAGAGGCTTTAAATATTTTTCAGGATATGGGCTATAAGGTTCCAAGCGATATCTCTATTGTAGGCTTTGATAATATTTCGGCAAGTTGCCAATGCCGACCTAAGCTTACTACAGTCCAGCAGGATATTTTTCAAAGAGGAGAATACGCCATTAAAGTCTTGATGGAACAGATGGAAAAGAAAAGTCAAAAAGCTATTAATTTAAGACTTCCGGTAGAGTTTATCGAGAGAGACAGTGTAGCCGAAAAAGTAAACAAAGAATTGTAAAAAAGATTGTGTGTTTATTATAAAACAGACAGGTGTTTCCAAACACCTATTGTAGCTTTTTCTAGGCTATGATATTCTTAAAAAAGCTTATACGCATAAGCCTAAATAAGACGTTTTATAGAATAATGGAGGACTGGAAATGAAAAAAGCTTGGTGGAAAGAAAGTGTTGTATATCAGATTTATCCGAGAAGTTTTTGTGACAGCAATGGAGATGGAATCGGAGATTTAAACGGAATTACCTCTAAATTAGATTATCTAAAAGAACTGGGGATTGATGTTATCTGGTTATCTCCGGTATATGAATCACCAAATGATGATAACGGTTATGATATTAGTAACTATGAAGCAATCATGAAAGAATTTGGAACTATGGAAGACTTTGATAAAATGCTTGCAGCAGCCCATGAAAGAGGAATTAAAATCGTCATGGACTTAGTTGTAAATCATACTTCCGATGAGCATCCATGGTTTTTGGAAAGCAAAAGTTCTAAGGATAATCCCAAGAGAGATTATTATATTTGGAAAGAAGGAAAAGACGGAAAAGAGCCAAATAACTGGGGATCTTGTTTTTCAGGATCTGCATGGCAGTTAGATGAGACGACAGGTATGTACTATTTGCACCTTTTCTCTAAAAAACAGCCGGATTTGAATTGGGAAAACCCACAGGTTAGAAAAGAAGTCTTTGATATGATGACACGTTGGTGTGAAAAGGGTATCGATGGTTTTAGAATGGATGTTATCAGTCTGATTTCTAAACCGCAGGATTTTCCGGATGGAGAGATTGAAGGCGGTATCTATGGAAGCCACAATTCTTGTGCAAATGGGCCAAGAGTACATGAGTTTTTACAGGAAATGAATCAAACGGTTTTGTCAAAGTTTGATATTATGACGGTAGGAGAATGTGCAAGTGTGACCTTAGATGAAGCCAAGAAATACGCGAACAGCCAGGGCAGTGAATTGAATATGGTATTTCAGTTTGAACACGTGGATTTGGATAATGGAGAAGTGGGTAAATGGTCAACAAAGAAAATGCCTTTGGTACCACTCAAAGAAAATCTTACAAAGTGGCAAAAAGGTTTGGACGAAATTGCATGGAACAGTCTGTATTTTTGTAATCATGACCAGCCAAGAATCGTATCAAGACTTGGAAATGCTTCAGATGAATATAGAGAATTGTCTGCAAAATGTATTGCTACCTGCTTACACATGATGCAGGGAACCCCTTATGTTTATCAGGGTGAGGAACTTGGTATGACCAACTCTGTTTTTACAAAAGTAGAAGATTTCAGAGATTTGGAGTCAATTAATGCCTATTATGAGTTGACGGAAGCCGGATTTTTCACACCGGAGGAATTGCTTCCAAAACTTGCTCACAAGAGTCGTGACAATGCCAGAACGCCTATGCAATGGGATGATTCTGCCAATGCCGGATTTACAAATGGTAATCCTTGGATTGATGTAAATCCAAACTATACAAAGATTAATGCCAAGGAACAGCTGGAAAGAAAAGACTCCGTATTTCATTATTATAAAAAATTGATTTCCCTTAGGAAAGAATATGATATTATAGTTTATGGACATTATGATTTGTTGTTGCCGGAAGATGAAAATCTTTATGTTTATGAGAGAAGTTGGGAAGATAAAAAAATGTTGGTAGCTTGCAATTTCTCAGAAGAGACAGTGGCATTTGATTTTGCAGAGTATAAAGAGGGTCAGGTATTAATCCAAAACTATAAAGATAATGACTATGCAGAAGGAAAGCTAAGACCATATGAGGCGGTAGTAATCCTTCTTTAAAGGAGGATTTTGATGACGATTAAAGAAATTGCAGCTATGTTAGGAATTAGTACAACCACGGTATCCAATGTAATTCATGGAAAAACGAAAGAGGTTTCGCCTAAAACAATAGAAAGAGTTCAGGCAGTTTTAAAAGAATATAATTATGTTCCTAATATCAGTGCAAGGAATTTGGCACAAAATGAGTCCAAAATCATCGGTGTAGCCATGCGTACCAGAGAAGAAAAATATGATAATGCACTAAAAGATCCTTTTACGGGAGAACTGATAGGAGGCATTGAGAAAGCACTTAGAAAGTCGGATTATTTTATGATGCTCTATATCTCGGAAGATGTTGAAGAGATTGCACAGCATATTTCTCTTTGGAATGCGGATGGATTATTACTTCTTGGAATTCTGGGAGAGGATTGGAGAAAAATCAGGGATAATTATAAAAAGCCTACGGTATTTATTGACAGTTATTTTGATCCGGAACTAAAAGAGGTTGTCAATGTAGGATTGCAGGATTTTCAAGGCGCTTATGACATGACAAAATATTTGATTTCTTGTGGACATAAAAATATTGCTTTTTTGTCAGATAATAAGTGGGGCGTAGACTTGGAACGTTTCAATGGATTTGCAAAGGCTATGAAAGATGCAAATCTTCCCTTTGATGAGGAGCAAAATTTTCTTTACCATCGTCCTGAGAAAAGTAGGAGAGCCAAAAGTTTTGAAGAAATTTGCCAAAAGAGCCGGGAGTTTACCGCAATTTTTTGCGCATCCGATATTTATGCGGCAAGTCTTATAAAGGAATTTAGAAAGAGAAAAATTTGCGTGCCGGAAGAGATTTCCGTAGTGGGATTTGATGATAATGATTTGTCAAAATATGCCTATCCGTCGATTACTACTGTTCATCAAAATCCGGAAGAAAAGGGGACTATTGCAGTGGATTGTCTGATACAGATGATTCATAAAAAGTCTTTAAAAGAAAATCGAATTTTGTTACCGACAGAATTGGTTTATAGGGAGAGCGTAAAGACACTAAAGTAGCATAATTTTATTTGTGCAAAACTAACAAAAATTATAGAAAATTCACTAAAAAGAACTTCTGTTTTGGTCTGATATAGCCTAAAATAGAGGTTCTTTTGCCTTTTTGGACTTCAAGAAAAAGCATAGTAAAACTGCACAAAAGAAATAAAAGAGAGTGTCTGGGATAGTTGAAGTTTACCTTGAAAAGGGGAGTATAACGTGGTAACATAATACTTGTAAACGAACTTATGCGTAAAAGGTATTTAAAATTGCATAAGAAAGCGGAAGAAGTTTATTAAAAGGAGAGAGAATATGAAGAAAAAATACTTATCAGCGTTGCTTGTTGGTACTATGGCAGCTACCATGTTGGCAGGATGTGGTGGAAATTCCGGTGCAGATACAAAGAAAGAAGATAAAAAAGAGGATGCAAAGGCAACCGAAGAAGTTAGTAAAGATGCTATCCGTCTTGTAAATGGAAAGATTGAGATTGATAAACAGTTAAAAGAAATTGCTAAAAAATATCAGGAAGAAACCGGACAGGAAGTAGTTATCGAGTCTATGGGTGGTGGAGTTGATATCCAGGGACAGTTAAAGAGCTACTATGCAGCTGACAATATGGCAGATATCTTTGTTGTTGGTGGAGACGGAGATTATGCAAACTGGGTAGGCAAGTGTGCAGATCTTAGTGATTGTGCATTTGCAAAAGACACAGATTTTGCTTACAAAGATGACAAAGACGGTACTATTGTTGGATTCCCATATGCAGTAGAAGGATATGGTATTACTTATAACGCAGACGTTTTGGAAAAAGCGGGTGTAGATCCTGCAAGTCTTACAAATTATGATGCTTTTAAAGCTGCATTCGAAAAAATTGACGGAATGAAAGATGAATTAGGACTCACTGCAGTAGCTTCTGTAGCAGCTGAAGGTGGACAGATGTACTGGTCAACAGGTAACCACATTTTCGGATATTACTATTCAGGCGGTTTAAAAAGAGATGATAACAGCTTATTTGATAAAGCTATGAAAGGTGAACTTGACAAAGATCGTTTAGGCGAGTTTGCAGATTTTACAGGATTATTATTTAAATATGCAGATCCTCAGGTTCTTATTTCAGGAACTTATGATGATCAGTTAGCTCTTTGGGCACAGGGAAAAACAGCATTTATTACACAGGGTAACTGGATTGATCCATCCCTTCCGGAGTACAAAGTAAGCTTTAAGTGCGGAATTGCTCCATTAGCATTTACAAAAGCAGACATGAAGAGCGTTTTAGCAGATTGCCCATCATGGTGGTGTGTATATAAAGATGGAGATAAGGTAGACGCTTGTAAAAAATTCCTTGACTACTTAGCAACATCGGAAGCAGGACAGACTGCACTTGTAAAAGATGCAGGTATGATTTCACCATACAAGAGCTCTAAAGTTGAACCGGAAACTCCGCTTGCAGTTAGCTTAAAGACTTATGTTGATGCAGGAAATACATCTTCTTGGGCTTGGTCAAACATGCCGGAGGGTATTGCACAAAACGCAATTGGTTTAGTATTTGAGTCTTATGCAAAGGGTGATATTAATAGAGATCAGTTTGTAGAGATGATGCAGACAACAGTTGCAGATTACATTGCAAACAAATAAATAATAGAAAAATAGCAAGTGTAAAGGGCGGCTAAATAGCTGCCCTTATTTTAAAAAAGGAAGGGAGATGTCCTTATGGATCAGACAAAAAGAAAATTGTTTTCTATTGCCATAGGAATTGTGGGTTTGGTTCTTGCGGTAATAGCTTTGATACTGGACTTTAGCGGTGTTAAAGGAGAGGCTAGAGGGTATTTATTGATTGCAGGATGCCTGCTTTTATTGCTGGGAGTGTTTAAATATCCAAACAAACATCATAGAAAAGTAGTGCATTTTGTCTTTTTATTTCCTATGGTTTTTGCCTTTTGTGTGACAGTATTAATTCCTTTTATTTTGGGTATTATTTACTCCTTTACTGATTGGAATGGAGTGGAAGTAAATAAATTTATAGGATTGGGAAATTATATTACCATGTTTAAGCAAATGGATTTTACGTATTCTTTCCTGATTACCTTGATTTTTACAGTCATTAATATTGTTATGGTAAATATTGTTAGTTTTTGCCTAGCGCTTTTATGTACCTCTAAAATCAAAGGGCGTAATTTCTACCGTGCGGCATATTTTTTACCGAACTTAATCGGAGGATTGGTTCTTGGTTATGTTTGGCAGTTTATTTTTAATAAGGTATTTACGGTTGTAGTTGCAGGTTCTGCATCAATGCTTACGGATGCTAATCTGGCATTAGTGGCAATTTTAATTGTAAGTACATGGCAGTATGCCGGTTATATTATGATGATTTATGTAACCGGATTACAGAGTGTCCCAAGAGATGTATTGGAAGCATCAGGAGTAGATGGTGCTAATCAGTTGACAACACTCTTTAGAATCAAGATGCCAATGATTGCAAATACATTTACAGTTTGTATTTTCTTAACTTTAGTAAATTCATTTAAGCAGTTTGACTTAAACCTTGCGATTACGAATGGAGCTCCAAGTAGAATTATGGGAGCAAAAATCATTCAGGCAACGGAGTTTTTGGCTTTAAATATTTATAACACAGCAATTCGTAAGAATAACTATGCCTTAGGACAGACGAAGGCAGTGGTATTCTTTGTAATCTTGGCAATCGTTTCTCTGACTCAGGTTACTATCAGTAAGAAGAAGGAGGTAGAGTTATAATGAGAGCACAAAGAAATCGTAGTATACTCGGAACTATTATTGGTGGTATTCTTGCCCTATTAGTTTTATCTCCTTTTGTATTGGTTGTTATTAACTCAGCAAAAACAAGTGCGGACATCGTTATTAGTCCTATTAAGTTTCCGACAAATTGGGGACAAATGTTAATTAACATGAAAAATATTATCAATACCAGTAACTTCAGCTATTGGTCTTCTTTTGGAAGTTCTTTATTTATTACTGTAGTTTCTCTGGCATTGCTTACAGTATTTTCTTGTATGGCAGCTTGGGTTTTAAGTCGTAATCACAGAACTAAGTGGTCTAACCTGATTTTCATGCTTTTTGTGGCAGCTATGGTTATTCCCTTCCAGGTAGTTATGCTTCCTATTTTGACTGTGTTTAAAAATATTGGTAGTTTTACCGGTATTCAGATGTTATCCAGTTATAAGGGAATTGTTTTTGCCTATTTAGGTTTTGGTGGATCTATGTCTATCTTTATCTTACATGGATTTATTAAAGGAATTCCTTATGAGTTGGAAGAGGCAGCTTGGATTGATGGATGTAGCCCGGAAGGCACTTTCTTTAGAGTGATTTTTCCGCTTTTAAAACCGGTGCAGATGACGGTATTGATTTTGAACGGTTTGTGGATTTGGAACGATTATCTTCTTCCATCCATCATGTTAGGATTAAATGGTAAAATCAAAACACTTCCAATTGCTGTAAGCAGTTTTGTCGGTTCTTACGTAAAACAGTGGGATTTGATTTTGACAGCAGCATTTCTTGCTATGATACCTATCGTAATTTTGTTCTTAGTGGCACAAAAACAGATTATTCAAGGTATGGTAGACGGAGCTATAA
>R15__coassemble_1232_pt1 | contig 13663 bp, 16 predicted proteins | sample R15__metabat2_high_PE_036 | metagenome-assembled genome bin R15 | reverse complement strand
GAATAAGATTAAAGGTTAAGTCAGAAGATGCAGAAAAGATAAAAGAAAAGAAGGTGAATCCTGTCTTTGCACGTCTGCTCGCCGCCGGTCATAGATTACTTTCGGTCATTGGAAGAAATGAGGGCGGTTCTAATAAAGACTTAGGAAAATTTACAGATCAGATCAATGCTTTATGTGATAAATGGGAAAGGTGAGAGAAAAAATCTCGTAAAACAAGATGAAAAAAATTGGAATTATAGGTGCCATGGACGAGGAAGTGGCAAAACTGAAAGAGTGTATGGAAGAAGTGACCGTGGTAAGTAGGGCCGGTATGGATTTTTATCAGGGACGCTTAAATAAAAAGGATGTAGTGGTAGTTCGTTCGGGAATAGGAAAGGTAAATGCAGCCTGCTGTACTCAGATTTTAATTGATATATTTGAGGTAGATGCTATTATTAATACAGGTATTGCAGGTTCTCTAAAGGCGGAGATTAATATCGGGGATGTAGTGATTTCTACAGATGTTTTACACCACGATATGAATGCGGTTGAGTTTGGTTATAAAAAGGGACAGATTCCGAGAATGGACGTTTATTCTTTTGAGGCGGATGAAAGTTTAAGACAGCTTGCAAAAGAGGCTAATCAAAGAGTAAATGCAGATGTGGATGTTTTTGAAGGACGAATTGTAAGCGGAGATCAGTTTATTGCCGATGATACAAGAAAGTGGGAGATACGTTCGGATTTTGACGGATATTGCACAGAGATGGAGGGGGCGGCGATAGGTCAGTGCGCTTACCTAAATAAGATTCCCTTTGTGGTAATCCGTGCTATTTCAGATAAGGCAGACCACAGTGCCAACATGGACTATCCAAGCTTTGAAAAAATGGCTATTGAAAATAGTGTAAAGCTTATGCAGGAAATGACATCCTTGATGTAAATAGAAGATTATTCTTCGATTACATGGATTTCTAAAAAGTCGAAATCTATAGATTCGATAAAATTATCCTGATAAAAGCGAGCCTTGTCATGCTTTTTGAAGTCGTTTATAGTTGTATCTAACCAGATGGGTTTGCTAAGGTCAAACTCATAGCAAATAGTATCCAGACTGCGAAAAATCTTATGCGTGCGGGTATCTTGACTGTCATCGCAGATTACAGTATCTCTTAACATACGGTTATCTTTAAAAATCTTTCCCCAAAGACGAAACATAGGAAACTCCTTTCATGTGTATTTCTCTTAGTTTAGATGGAAAGAAAGCAAAATGTCAATAAGAGATTATTTGTGTGAATAAAAGCGAAATGGTCTATTGTAAAAAACAAAAAGCTACATTATAATGAAACAACATGTAAATAAGAAAATCTTTGTAACTAAAGGGAGGTACACTTGTGAAGAGAGAAACCGTAATCGTCATTGATTTTGGTGGACAATATAACCAGCTTGTAGCGCGCCGTGTGCGAGAGTGTAATGTATATTGTGAGATTTATTCGTATAAAACGGATATTGAAAAAATAAAAGAGATGAATCCTAAGGGGATTATCTTAACAGGCGGTCCTAATAGCTGCTATGAGGCAGATTCACCGTCCTATACAAAGGAACTATTTGAACTTGGCATCCCTGTTTTGGGACTTTGCTATGGTGCCCAGCTTATGATGCATATCTTAGGCGGAAAAGTGGAAAGGGCAGATGTCCGAGAGTATGGAAAAACAGAAGTTATTGTTGATAAGGCAATATCGAAACTTTATGATAAGGTATCTTCTCCGACAGTTTGCTGGATGAGCCATTTTGATTATATTTCAAAAGTGGCACCGGGATTTGAGATTACTGCTCATACAGCAGACTGTCCGGTGGCATCGGCAGAAAATGAGGAGAAAAAACTGTATGCAATACAGTTTCATCCGGAAGTACTCCACACAGTTGAGGGAAAAACGATTTTAAATAATTTTGTTATGGGTGTGTGTGGATGTGCGGGAGACTGGAGAATGGATGCTTTTGCAGAAAACTCCATCAAAGCAATTCGCGAGAAGGTTGGCAATGGAAAAGTTTTATGTGCTTTATCCGGAGGTGTGGATTCTTCCGTAGCGGCAGTTATGTTGTCAAAAGCGATTGGAAATCAGCTTACCTGTGTTTTTGTAGATCATGGGCTATTAAGAAAAGACGAAGGTGATGAAGTAGAGGCGGTATTTGGTCCTAATGGTCCTTATGACTTGAACTTTATTCGTGTTAATGCCGCAGAGCGTTATTATGAAAAATTAGCAGGAGTAACCGAGCCGGAAGCAAAGAGAAAGATTATTGGAGAAGAGTTTATCCGTATCTTTGAAGAAGAGGCAAATAAGATTGGTGCAGTAGACTTTTTAGTGCAGGGAACCATTTATCCGGATGTAGTGGAAAGCGGTGTCGGTGGGGAATCTGTCGTGATAAAATCTCACCACAATGTGGGAGGCCTCCCGGACGTAGTAAACTTTAAAGATATTATCGAGCCTCTTAGAGACTTATTTAAAGATGAGGTGCGCAAGCTGGGACTAGAACTTGGCATTCCGGAAAAATTGGTGTTCCGTCAGCCTTTCCCGGGACCGGGACTTGGCATCCGTATCATTGGAGAAGTAACTGCCGAAAAGGTGAAAATCGTGCAGGAAGCAGATGCTATCTATCGTGAAGAGATGGAAAAGGCAGGTATGAATAAAACTGTAGGTCAGTACTTTGCTGCCCTTACCAATATGAGAAGTGTGGGCGTTATGGGAGATGAGAGAACTTACGACTATGCCATTGCCCTTCGTGCAGTAAATACTATTGACTTTATGACCGCGGAAAGTGCCCAGATTCCTTGGGAGGTACTACAAAAAGTTACCAGTAGGATTGTCAATGAAGTTAGTCATGTAAATAGGGTACTGTATGATTTGACGGGGAAACCACCGGGAACGATCGAGTTTGAATAAATTGAGATGTCGAAGAAATCCAGTGTTTATGCGGGTTTGCAGCACTTCAAAAGTCTTTTGATAACAATTTGATAACAGTCATATAAGTGCCATTATTCTTGTGATCCAGTGGTTTATGGGTTACAGAATGATTTAGAATTGGTTTTGTATGACGAAATAAATCCATATTAGAAAGCCCTTAGCTGTGGGTAGTAACTCATAGCTAAGGGCTTTTTGTCGTTATTTTTTGGAGGTGGTTTTCTTTTTCTTTGGTGCGGGAAGTTCATCGTACATAGACAGGAACAGGTTGCAGAGAAATTCCCTGTTGTCAACATCATCGACTAAGAGAATTTCTTTTGCTCCCTCATAGGGTAATTCATATGTTGCTGTCGGCATGAGGGAGATTGCAGACTGAACAGGCTTTACAAGTAAGCGGTCATCATAGATACCGCCAATGATTTTATCACGAAAATAGAGGATATATTCGCCCATCATTGCCCGATAGGAAATACCGTCTAAATCGGATAACTGTTCCAATACAAAGGTTAAATATTCTTTACTTGAAGCCATAATGCACCTACCTTATTTATCTGCTTTCAGTTTATCCTTGAAAGTTTCTACAAGAGCATCGCTGAGTTCTTTTGAGGGAACTTTCGCCCAGATTTGTGTGGTATCGAACTTCGGATAGTAATAGCGCCAGTTGTCGTATTCTTCCCTGCTGATTTCCTCGGAAGATAGTTTGTCCGCCTGTTCTTTCCAAGCACAGAGCATTTTTGATAGCTCGGCAGCGTCTTTGCCTTTGTCCTTGTTGACTTTCAGGCAGACTTCTCCGTTTGCTTCGCTGACGGTAAGACCGTAAATATCTTCAAGGGTAAATAAGGTGTGCATAAGACCGATGTAGCTGTCAATATCGGGAACATCAAGCGCCTGCGGGGAAACCTCAAGCACCTGTGCCAATGCAGCCGTTAAGTCTGCTTTTGGTTTACGAGAGCCAGTTTCGTACTGTGCCAGACGCACATCTGCGCTCCGTTCGGGAAAGCCGACAGCAGTACCAAGATATTTTTGCGTCATACCACGCAAGAGCCTGAAAAAATGTATTCTTTCGCCAATAGCCATAGTGTTTACACTCCTTGCTTATGTACTGCAATCAGTATAGCAGATATGTTTAGGAATTGTCAAGAGAAAACGAAACAAAAAAGTTTAATATTTTCCTCAAAGCCTCTTGACACAAGCATATTTGCTTAGTATAATAGAAAACACTAAGCGTATATGCTTAATTAAAACTGAATGACCGTCAGAGTAGGATACTTCGCCAAGACCTTTTGATTTATTCAAAAGTGAGCGAGATAACGCCGCTGAAATGGGGGCAGGAACGATATTCGGGGAGAACGGCAACTTAAAAATCTTATGAAAGGACTGATGATATGGAAAACAAATTTATTCGTGCCGATGATGTGGCACAGGAACTAAGCGTATCAAAACCCTATGCCTATAAGCTCATCAGAAAGCTGAACGAGGAACTGAAAGCACAGGGATTTATTACGATTGCAGGGCGTGTAAATCGCCAGTATTTTTATGAAAGGCTCTACGGGGCAGGAAAGGAGAATAAATAATGCCAGTATTCAAAAATGAGAACAACGGCACTTGGTATGTAATGGCGAGGTATGTGAATTGGAAAGGCGAACGCAAGCAGAAATGTAAGCGGGGTTTCGCTACAAAGAAAGAAGCGCAAGAATGGGAGCGAATGTTCCAGTTACAAAATTCATCTGACCTTGATATGAGTTTTGAAGCCTTTACGGAACTGTATATCAACGATGTGAAAAACCGTCTGAAAGAGAACACTTGGCTGACGAAGGAGCATATCATTCGCACGAAGATACTTCCTTATTTTGGCAAGCTGAAAATCAGCGAGATTTCCACAAAGGAGATTATCACTTGGCAGAATGAAATGCTTGCTTACCGTGATGAAAAGAAAAAGCCGTACTCACAGACCTATTTGAAAACGCTGCACAATCAATTGTCGGCTATCTTCAATCACGCTGTACGCTATTATGAACTGCGTTCCAATCCTGCCGCAAAGGTGGGAAATATGGGGAGTGAGGAACACAAGGAAATGTTGTTCTGGACGAAAGAGGAATATAGAAAATTTGCCTTTGAGATGATGGATAAGCCAGTTTCCTTTTATGCCTTTGAAATGCTCTACTGGTGCGGTATCCGTGAGGGCGAACTATTAGCCTTAACCGCCACCGATTTCAACTTTGATAAGGAAACAGTAACGATTAACAAATCCTATCAGCGTTTACACGGCAGAGATGTGATTACAACACCGAAAACAAAGAAAAGCAACCGCACGATTAAAATGCCGCATTTTCTCTGTGAGGAAATGCAGGATTATCTCGGTATGCTCTATGGCTTGAAGAAAAAAGACCGTATCTTTACGGTAACGAAAAGCTATCTTCATCACGAGATGGACAGAGGGGCGAAAGCCGCAGGCGTGAGGCGCATACGGATTCACGATTTGAGGCACAGCCATATAAGTTTGCTGATTGATATGGGATTTTCGGCGGTAGCGATTGCTGACCGTGTAGGACATGAAAGCATTGACATCACTTATCAGTACGCACACCTGTTTCCGTCCAAGCAGACAGAAATGGCAAATAAATTGGACGATTTGGGGAAAGGAGATTTTGAAAATGTCGGCTAAGAACAGAGATAATAAAAACCGTTGGAGAAATATCACGGTAGGGTTTCGGGTATCGCCCGAAGAAAACGAACTCATTAACAAGGCGGTTGCTTTATCGGGCTTGCCGAAACAGGAGTACTGTTACCGCCGCTGTCTGAATCAGGAGGTGGTGGTACAGGGCAATCCAAGAGTGTATAAGGCTCTCAAAACAGAACTTGCCGCTGTCCTTGCAGAGTTACGAAGAATTGAAGCAGGAAACGGCGTAGACGATGAACTGTTGAATGTGATTGAACTGATTACCGTTATCCTCGGTGGTCTGAAAGGAGAAGATGGAAATGGAGAATAAAAGAGAAATGACTGCTCCGAATGTATCTGTTGGCGCAGATACGGAACAGCCAATTCAAAAATGTACTGACCATAGTATATCCGACTATAGCGAAAATATCAAGAGTTTTGAGGAAATGCGGAGGGAAATGCTGCGGCAGTTATCTCCCTCGTATCTCAAAACAGTATCAATGGCAGCTTTGTATGACACCGTATTTGATATACAGACGCCGCTGATTGACGGTCTGCTCCAGAGGGGAACTTATCTTTTTGTAGGTTCCCCAAAGGTGGGTAAAAGTTTTATGATGGCACAGCTCGCTTACCATATCAGCACAGGAACGCCGCTGTGGGATTATAAAGTGAGAAAAACAACGGTGCTTTATTTTGCACTTGAAGATGATTACCCTCGCTTGCAGAAACGATTGTTTCAGATGTTCGGTGCGGAAGAAACAGACGATTTATATTTTGCAACGGAGAGTAAAACGGTCAATGGCGGTTTGGAAGAACAAATTAGAGGATTTATGCAGGAACATCCCGACACGGGTTTAATAATCATAGATACCTTAAAGCGTGTCCGTGAAGCTGGCGGGGCAGATTACAGTTACGCAAGCGATTATGATATTGTGGCAAGACTGAAAGCGTTGGCGGACAGTTATAAAGTTACAATGCTTATCGTTCATCATACCCGAAAACAGAAAGCGGAAGATATTTTCGATATGATTTCGGGAACAAACGGATTGATGGGGGCGGCAGATGGAGCTTTTGTTCTCAGCAAGGAAAAGAGGACTTCCAATAATGCTTCGCTTGATGTTGCGGGCAGGGATCAGCAGGATATGAAAATTCATCTTGTGAGAGATACCGAGCGTTTGGTGTGGAACTTTGAAAAATCGGAAACGGAGCTGTGGAAAGAGCCGCCTGAGCCTTTACTTGAAAAAATTGCAGTTACTCTTTTTTCGGAAAGCGACCGATGGGAGGGAACAGCTTCAGAACTTTGCGAAACGCTTGGCGTGGATATAAAACCGAATGTGCTTTCCTTAAGGCTTAGTATCAACGCAAGCAGGCTGTTTCGTGATTATGGTATTCGCTATCAAAATAGCCGCACGCACGATGGCAGAAAGGTTTCGCTTTGGAAAGAAATCGATGGGGTGGCGTGACAAACGGTGACAAAGGTGACAATGTTTTGGGAGCAGTATCGCTGTCAAAAACATTGTCACTATCGTCACACATTGACACCGCTTGAAGTTTAGACGGGGTTGTAAGGGCGTCCTTTTCAAAGGACAGCCCTTACCCCTCAGAGAGCGCAAAACCTGCTTGCAGGTTGCATTTTTGTTGGCGTAGCTGACAAAAGTGCTTTTGCGTTACTTTCGCAGAAAGTAACAAAGGCTTGCGCCTGACGGCGCAGAAAGGATAGGATACGAATTTATGCAGAGCACGATAAGCGCAATGGTCGGGAAAGGCTCGGTCAATCACAACAGCCGTAAATTCAAAGCGGAAAATGTTGACGCTGACCGTTCCCATCTTAATATAAATTACTGCAATGAGAGCATTAAAAAGGTTTATCACGAATTATTTGATGAAGCACTCGAAAGATACAACGCTAAACAGACAAGAGCAGACCGAAAGATAGCAAACTATTATGAAAAAATCCGCAGTTCCAAGCGGGAAAAGCCGTTCCACGAATTGATTTTGCAGATTGGCGATAAGGAAAACATGAGTGCTGAAAGTGACAACGGACAGCTTGCAAGGCAGGTTTTAGATGAGTATTATCGTAGCTTTCAAGAGAGAAATCCACAGCTTAGAGTGTTCTCAGCTCATTTGCATTTAGATGAAGCAACGCCCCACCTGCACATTGATTTTGTGCCGTTTACAACGGGCAGCAAGCGTGGACTTGATACGAGAGTATCACTCAAGCAAGCGTTAGCCGCACAGGGATTTAAGGGCGGCAGCCGTGGCGATACGGAGTGGAGTCAGTGGGTGCAATCCGAAAAAGAGCAGCTTGCCGCTGTTATGGAACGGTACGGAATTGAGTGGGAGAAGAAAGGCACACACGAAAAACACCTCTCTGTTTTGGACTATAAAAAGCAGGAGCGGGCAGAAGAAATCGAACAATTGGAAAACAAAATCATAGACAAACAGACCGAGTTTGAAACGCTTTCCAAGCGTATTCAAAATTTTGATAAGGGTACGGACTCACTTTCGCAAATGCAGAACGCACTGGAGAACGCTCCCGAATATCAGTTGCCCGAACCACAAGGTTTTATGACTGCAAAAAGTTATAAGAGCAAAGTGGTTGAGCCTTTAATTAAACGGCTGAAATCTCTCATTAAAACGCTTATGGTGCGGCGTTTTCAAGCGATTGACGATTATCAAAGGCTTAATCAGACAAACGCCAGTCTGTACCGTAGCAATGAACGGCTTAAAAGTCAAAACAAGCAACTGACCGATGATAATAACCGATTGAGGGAAGAAGTCAAAGACTACAAGCTACTGCGAAAGGTATTCGGCAGTAGACAGATTGACAGCCTATTAGAACAGGCAAGACAGTCTAAACAGCGTGGTACACGCTTTAGAAATAAAGAAAACGAAAGGTAGGAACAAAAAATGGCAAAGACAATTTTTGAAGAAATGGGCGGCACTTATGTACGGCAAGGGGATTATTTTATCCCCTGCCTTATTCTGCCAGCCGAAAAAGGAAACAAGCCTATCGGCGTATGGGGACAGCGACACAAACGCTACTTGCAAGAGCATAAAAGAGCAACCTATGCTACCCTGCTCACAAGCAGAAAGCTGAACAGCTATCTTGCCGATATTGACGAGCAGGCAGAAGAATTGTTTTCTCGGTTGGTAAAACAAATAGCAGAGCGTGAGGGTGTGACAGAACAGTTAAAAGCAGGAAATCAACTTGAATGGGTGCAAAAAATGAACAGCATTCGTAATAGGGCAGTGGAGATTGTAAATACAGAATTGATTTATATGTAAAGAATATGGCAGGATGGCAAATGCTGTCCTGCCACCTATTCATCAGGTCGGAAGTTTTTCTCACGAAGATATGAGTATAACTTGATTTTTCGTTTAGTTAATGTTATACTATAGGTAATTCTAATGAACGGAGTGCCGAAATGACTGTTAGCTATGATAAACTGTGGAAGTTGCTTATAGATAAGAAGATGAATCGAACCGACTTGAAAAACACGGCAGGAGTGAGTTTTAATGTTCTTGCCAAAATGAGCCGTAATGAATTTGTATCGTTAGAAAGTTTATGTAAAATTTGTACTGTCTTAGCTTGTGATATTGGAGATATAATGGAGTTTACTGAGAATGAAACTGCTTGATTTTGCTATTCAGACAACAAATAAATATATTGATGAAATGCCGAAGTCTCAACGAAAAAAGTACGGTCAGTTTTTTACGAGTAAAGAAACTGCTGTATTTATGGCTGGGTTATTTGACGTACCTGAAAATAAAACACGACTGCAAATTCTTGACGCTGGTGCAGGTTCGGGCATTTTGTCGATCGCATTGATTGAGCGGCTGCAGGAAATCCCTCAGTTGCAATATGTCCACTTAGTCTGCTATGAAAACGATTCTAAAATTATTGAATTGTTAAAGACAAATCTACAATGGGTTAGGCAGCATACTTCACTAACATTTGATTACGAGATTCGGGAAGATAACTATATTCTAAGCCAAATGCTTGAATATAATGAAATGATTTGTGCGGATCCGAATCCGTTGAAATATGATATGGTAATCGGGAATCCGCCATATATGAAAATAGCAAAAGACGCTCCAGAGGCTAAGGCAATGCCAGATGTATGCTATGGTGCGCCCAATCTATATTTTCTATTTGCGGCAATGGGAATGTTTAATTTAATCCCAAACGGCGAGTTGGTATATATCATTCCTCGTTCTTGGACATCAGGAGCTTATTTTAAAAAATTTCGTCAAAAGTTTCTGAACGAGGGTGTCTTAGAGCATATCCACTTATTTGTTAGCCGTGATAAAGTGTTTGAAAATGAGAGCGTGTTGCAGGAAACGATTATTATTAAAATGAAAAAGTCTACTGCAACTCCTGAAAGTGTAACTATTACAACAACACAGAGTAATAGGGATTTTTCCAATAAAACGATTTTTGAAGCACCATATACTACAGTTGTTTCAGGCGAAGATATCTATGTTTATTTAGTTACAAATGAGCAAGAAGTAGAGACACTTAGGCTACTTAACAGATGGACAAATACATTGCCAAGTATTGGGTTAAAAATGAAAACGGGCTTAACCGTTGACTTTAGAAACAGAGAAGTTTTACGTGATACAGCCGAAGATCAGGCAGTTCCTCTTTTCTATTCACAACACATACAAGATGGGAAAGTCATATTTCCTATAGGCAAGGAACACGAGTATATCGTTACAGATCAGTTGGGGTTATTACAGCCAAATGTAAATTACCTGTTTATAAAGAGATTTACTGCCAAAGAAGAACATAGGCGTCTGCAGTGTGGCGTGTATTTAGCAAGAAAATATCCCGATTATTCAAAAATCAGTACACAAAATAAAATCAACTTTATTTGCGGCTTAAAAGAATTGTCGGAATGTGTTGTTTATGGGTTATATGTATTATTTAATTCTACCCTGTACGATAGCTATTACAGGATACTAAACGGCTCTACACAGGTCAATTCTACGGAAATCAATTCTATGCCTGTTCCGCCTTTGGAGAGTATAGAACTGTTAGGCAAAGAATTGATAAAATTGCGGGATATGACCGAAATGGGCTGTGATAAAATTTTAAGGAGTTTCATTTATGAACAAAGTCGAGGAAGCAAAAGAAATACTGAAAGAATTGCAAGTGCCAGTTAAACAACAGGCGGATTTGTGCTGTTTTGTTTTATTGGCAATGGCAGATATAAAGGAACAAGATGAATGGTCGGACGCTACAAATAGTTGGATTCGTATTCACGATGTTATCGCATATACAAAAGAGAACTATGGCGTTACATATGCGGAGAACAGCCGAGAGACTTTCCGAAAACAGGCTATGCACCATTTTAGAAACGCTGCGTTTATTGAGGACAACGGAAAGGCGACCAACAGTCCTAACTATTGCTATCGTTTAACAGATGAAATGCTTTCTCTTATTCGTAGCTATGGAACAGCATATTGGGAATCAGAAAAGCAAAAATTTCTGCAATCTCACGAAACACTGATTGATCTCTATGCGTCTAAGCGTACAATGAGAAAAATGCCTGTGCAGATCAACGGTGAGGACTTTACTTTTTCGCCCGGCAAGCATAATGAACTGCAGAAAGCGATTATTGAAGAATTTGCCCCTCGCTTTGCGCCAAATTCCGAGTGCCTTTATGTTGGTGATACTACAGAAAAGGACTTGGTAAAGAATGTAGCAAAGCTACAAGAACTCGGATTTGCAATTACGCTTCACGATAAAATGCCTGATGTTGTCCTCTACTCTGAAGAAAAGAACTGGTTATACTTTATCGAATCTGTTACTTCTGTTGGACCGATGGAGCCAAAACGAATAAAAGAAATTGAAGAAATGACCACAGGCGTTACAGCAGGAAAGATTTATGTTACTGCTTTCCTTGATTTCAAGACCTTCAAAAAGTTTTCCGAAACGCTTGCTTGGGAAACAGAAGTTTGGATTGCAGATATGCCCGATCATATGATTCATTTGAATGGAGACAAGTTTTTAGGGCCGAGAAAATAATGTAGAGGACTATTTTAGAATGAAGATACTTGATTTTATTGAAAAAACAAAATTAGCTGATAGAAGTGAGAGTGAGAAAGCAAAACTCCTTTGTTTCTTTCATTTCAAGGAAACTGGCGAATCAGTTTTTTCAATGCCGTTAATTTCTAAGTTGTTTGTGCAGTGTGGGTTTAATGTTCCCAATAGTTCAAGATTAAAGACTAATTTAACCAAAGGAAAAGAAAAGGCATTTGTTAACTCCAAGGGAAAAACTGCCACCATAGAGTTTATTCCAGCTATTTTCCAAAGCACGGAAAAAGAATATGCAGTTTTATGGGAAGATAACATTACTATTGACTCAGGTAGTGAATTAATTGATGAACAAAAATTTGTAGGAAAGCGGAAATATTTAGATCAGTTAATTTATCAGATAAATCATTCCTATGCAAATAATTGTTACGATGCGGCGGCAGTTTTAATGCGAAGATTATTTGAGGTTTTACTTGTCCTGTCATATCAAAATTATGGAATAGATGATCAGATAAAAGACTCCACGGGAAAAGGATATATTATGCTTGATGGCATAGTTAAGAATGCAAAAAACAATCAAATATTAAAAATTTCACGTATTAAAAGTGAGTTCGACACATTCCGTATGGTTGGCAATTTTTCTGCACATAACATAACATATACAGCTGGAAAAAAAGACATAGATGATATTAAACTAAATTATCGGGTTATGCTCGAAGAATTATACAGCAAAGCGGGGTTAACAATTTAATGAAAGAAAAATCAGAAATTCGTGTAAAATTTGAAATTGGTGAAATCAAATTTGAAGCAGAAGGTTCTGCTGATTTGGTTGAAAGGGAAAGAAGTATTTTCAACAATACTCTTTTGCCAGCCGCTATTGACGCAATAGTACGCACTCGTAGTGTGGCACGAAGTGCTCAATACATAGAGGCTCAAGATTCACAGCAACCAGCTATTTTGACAACAACTAATACAGCTGCTTTGCCAGAGCAAGCTGTGGTAAATCCAACAACAGATTTTTCAAGGATGAGCCTTGCTTCTTTTGTAAAGTCGAAAGGAGCAGATGCGCACTATGACTTTATTATCTGTGCTGTTTATTTTAATGAGAAGCGAAATGGTATTTCATCATTTTCCTCTGCTACTCTCAGAGATTTATATTCCGAAGCCAAAAAGCCTTTGCCAAATAATCTAAGTATGTCATTAAGCGAGTTGGTCAAAAAAGGATTAATTATGGAAGATGTCTCTGCAAAAGGATCAACTCCTAAAATGTATGTTTTAACTTTAGAGGGAGAAGAATCTATTAAAAATATGCATCCCGCAGAAACTAAAGAAAAGAAAGCGTCATCTAAACCTCGGAGACAACGTCAAAAGGTAGATTCTCCATATGCTACAATCAACTGTGATGATTTGAACTTAGAACAGTATCCAGAAGTAAAATCTCTTAAAGATTTCAAAGAAAAGATGATGCTCATTCTTTATATCATAACTAATGAGGGTAAAGGTGAATGGTTTACGACGGCGGATGCTCTTTGCCTCATGACAGATATTTTTTGGCGAATCGGCAACTAAAGATCAGGTTAATGGTGTGTTTAAAAGGGAAAAAAGATGGTTTAAATCTGAACATGTTGATGGGAATAACAAATTAGTCCGTAGGAAATTGCTTAACGAAGCAAAGGCGTTTGCACAATCATTGGGAATAGAGGATGCGTCAGAATGAAAGATTTTGAAGTAATTTAATCCCTGTGTAAAAATTACACAAAAAATCTATATACTATTATCCACATTGCGAAAGGCAAGTGTTATCAACACCGATAACAAAATGATAACATTAGCTCATATAGGCAGGATAATATGGATACATCAAATAATCAAAAGAACTATGAACACGGCAGAGAATAATCGCTAAACAAAATTGATTAGTATTTGTCGAGTTTGAATAACGGATTAAAATGCCGAAAACCTGTATTTATGCGGGTTTCCGGCATTTGTTTTATCAAATGGCTCTAGTTTGGCTCTATTTGTGGGGAGAGT
>R15__coassemble_1186_pt1 | contig 14152 bp, 14 predicted proteins | sample R15__metabat2_high_PE_036 | metagenome-assembled genome bin R15 | reverse complement strand
AATCAGAAGTCTTTCTTTGGCAAAACTAAGGTTAAGTAAGGATGCACTTGTTTATGATGTGGGAGCCGGCAGCGGTTCTGTTTCCATAGAGATGGCAAAAGTAGTGGAAGAGGGCTTGGTTTATGCCATAGAAAAAAATGAGTTGGCATTGGAATTGATGGAAAAAAACAGGAAAAAATTTGCCTGTGATAATATGGAAATTGTTTCCGGCTTAGCGCCGGAGGTTATGGAAGTTTTGCCGGCACCCAGCCATGTATTTATCGGAGGTTCTTCCGGTAATTTAAAGGAGATTATTGCCTGTATACTAAAGAAAAATCAAAAGGTAAGAGTGGTGATGAATGCAATCACTTTGGAGACTGTAGCAGAGGCTATGGACTGTTTAAAGATTTTTGATGTTGAGGATGTGGATATAGTGGCGGTATCTGTTGCCAAATCAAAGTCGGTTGGCAGATATCACATGATGATGGGACAAAATCCCGTTTATATTATTTCTTTTCAAGGGAGGTAAGGGATGTATCGTATTCCCAGAATATTGATTAGTGCAGGGGCCAGCGGCTCCGGAAAAACCCTCTTTACTCTTGGTCTTTTAAGTGCTTTAAAAATGAGAGGAAAGAACGTGGCATCTTTCAAGTGTGGCCCTGATTATATAGACCCTATGTTTCACGAAGAGGTAGTAGGTAAAAGAAGTGTAAATCTGGATTCTTTTTTCGTGGGAGAAGAAGAGGTTAAAAGCAGACTTTGGGAACACAGTAAGGATTGCGATATAGCCATCATAGAGGGGGTTATGGGTTACTATGACGGTCTTGCGGGGATATCCCCTAGGGCAAGTGCCTATGATTTGGCAAAAATCACAAAAACACCGACTGTTTTATTAGTGGATGCAAAGGGTGCCAGTCTTTCTTTGCTGGCATATATCAAGGGTTTTTTAAGCTATAAAGAGAATAGTTTTATTGGGGGTGTGATTTTTAATCGTATATCTCCTATGTTATACCCAAGAATGAAAGGTTTGGTGGAAAAAGAGCTTGGAATTCCTGTTCTTGGATATTTAAAAGAAAATCCCCAATTTACTATAAAAAGCCGACATTTGGGACTTGTTTTACCGGAGGAAATCAGTGATTTGCAGGAAAAAATCCGTTTGGTGGGAGAAGAAATAGAAAAAACGGTAGATGTAAATCAAATTCTTGCCATGGCAAATCAAAGCCCAAAGTTTACTATCAGGGAAGATGAAATTTACAAAGCGAAAAAAAAGCAGGCTGTTTCGATTGGTGTGGCAAAAGATGAGGCGTTTTGTTTTCTTTATAAAGACAATTTGGCTTTATTGGAAAAAATGGGGGCAAACTTAGTCTATTTTTCTCCATTAAGAGATGAGTCGCTGCCAAAAAATCTAGACGGACTTTTGTTGCCGGGGGGCTATCCGGAACTTTATGCTAAGACTTTGTCGGATAATAAGGCTATGCTTTTATCTGTTCAAGAAGCAATAGAAAGGGGAATGCCCTGTATTGCGGAATGCGGAGGCTTTTTATATTTACACGAGCAGATTTTGGATAAAGAAGGAAATGCGTACTCCATGGTGGGAGTGGTTGCGGGAACTTCTTATTTTACGGGGAAACTTTCAAGGTTTGGATATGTCACTCTTAAGGGACAGAATATTTTTGGAAGTGAGTTGGGAGAGATTCCTGCCCATGAATTTCACTATTATGAGTCAGAAAATTGTGGGGATGCTATGTGGGCACAAAAACCGCTAAGTGATAGGGGATGGAAGTGTTGCCATAGCAAAGAGAGTTTGTTTGCAGGATTTCCTCATCTTTATTTTTACGGAAATCCCAAATTGGCAGAAAAGTTTTATGATACTTGTATAAAATATCAGGAGAAAAAGGGGAAGGTGTATGGAGACCCTGCTTAGGGAAATATAGAAAATAAAAGGGCTTGATAAAGAGGCGATGGCAGATTGTCAAAGGCGATGGAATCAGATTGCAAAGCCTCTTCACAGCCTTGGAAAAATAGAAGATATGCTGGTGGCAATCGCCGGTATTACTAAAGAGACGGATATTTCATTAGAAAAAAAAGCTTTGGTTGTTATGTGTGCGGACAATGGTGTGGTGAGTGAGGGTGTGACCCAAACGGGCAAGGAAGTGACCGCCATTGTAGCGGAAAACTTTAAAAGGGGAAATACCTGTACCAGTCTTATGAGTAAGAGGGCGGGTGTGGATGTTTTTCCGGTGGATATAGGAATTGCCAGAGATACAAATATTATCAATAAAAAGGTTATGTATGGAAGCAATAATCTGGCAAGAGAAGATGCCATGCCAATGGAAAAGACCATAGAAGCCATTAAGGTAGGGATTTCCATGGTTTTAGAATTAAAAGAGCAGGGCTATAAAATCATAGGGACGGGCGAGATGGGGATCGGAAATACCACAAGCAGCAGTGCCCTGGCGGCAGCTCTTTTAGGGCGTTCGGCAAAGGAAGTGACAGGAAGAGGAGCAGGACTTGATAAAGAGGGATTAAAGCGTAAGGTGAAAGTGATAGAAAAGGCATTGGATTTGCACCAACCCAAAATGGAAGATCCTCTTAGTGTACTGTCACAACTTGGTGGTTTGGATATTGCCGGTATGGTCGGGCTCTTTTTGGGCGGTGCTATTTACAGGTTACCGATTGTGATTGACGGATTTATTTCTGCTGTTTCTGCCTTAGTGGCTGTACGAATCTGCCCTAGGGTGGCAGACTTTATGTTGGCATCACATTTTTCTAAAGAGCCGGGCTTTGTCATGGTTATGGAAGGGATAAAAAAGAGTCCTTGTATTTACGGAGATTTATCCTTAGGAGAGGGAAGCGGAGCGGTTGCCCTTATGCCTTTACTGGATATGGGGGTGGATATTTATAGGCAGATGTCGACCTTTGGTGAAAATGCCATCAAGGACTATGAGGAATTGGTATGATTGTAGTCACAGGAGGCAGTGCGAGCGGAAAGTCGGCTTTTGCGGAAGACTATCTGGTAAAAGCCTGCCCGGGAAAAAAACTATATATTGCAACGATGAAACCTTATGATAAAGAAAGTTTTTCAAGGATTTTTCGTCACCAAAAAATGAGAGAAAAAAAAGACTTTTCCACTTTAGAGTGTTATTATAATCTTAAGGAAGCTTCTATTGAACCGGGATGTGGCATTCTTTTGGAATGTATGTCTAATTTAGTGGCAAATGAGATGTTTTTATTGGGGAAAGATTCGGATCAAATTGTGGAAGAAGTCTTGGAAGGCTTAGAGAAATTAGAAAAACAGGCAAAGCTTTTGGTGGTTGTGACGAATGAAATTTTTCAAGACGGTAAGGTCTATGAAGAAAGCACAAAAAACTATCAGGAATGTCTGGCAAGAATTAATAAGCAAATGGCAAAGAGGGCAAAAAAATTGGCAGAAGTCGTATATGGTATTGCCTTGTGGTTGAAATAAGGAGGTTGATAATGGGAGTATGGATCAATAGTTTTAAGATAGCATTTTCTATGTATTCAAAGATACCCATGCCTCAAAGTGAATGGACAGAAGAAAATCAAAGATATGTTATGTGTTTTTTCCCGCTGGTAGGTCTGGTAATAGGCGGACTTATCTTTATCTGGCATTTGTTTTATGAAATTATGCCCCTAAAGAAAGGGGTAGGAGAAATCTTTTTTGCGGCACTCGTCATTTTGATAAGCATGACAGTAAGCGGAGGAATCCACGCTGATGGTTTTTTGGATACTCAGGATGCATTAAGTTCCTATGCAAGCAGGGAGAAAAAGCTGGAGATTTTAAAAGATCCCAGAGCCGGTGCATTTGCTATTATTTCAGGGATTGTCTATTTTTTGCTTTATCTGGCGACTTATAGCCAGTTGGTATCTTTTGGAAAAGGGGATGAGGCGATTTGGATTTTGTTGGCTCTATCCTTTGTGCTTAGCAGAGCTTTTAGCGGACTTTCTGTAGTATCCTTTCCTCTGGCAAAGAATAGCGGTTTGCTTGCCATGTTTAAGGATAGAGCTAAAAGAGGGGTAGTAAAAATGTGGATGCTTGGTTATATCTTCATCACAGGAGGAGTATCCATGTGGATAAGTCCAATCTACGGAGGTCTTATTATTTTGACTTTTCTTTTGGTTTTTCTCTATTATTATAGAATGTCAAAAAAAACATTTGGTGGCATTACCGGAGATATAGCCGGTTGGTTTGTGCAGGTAAGTGAATGTTTTGTGCCTATGGTTGTTTTGTTTGCAAGGTGTTTGCTGTATAGATAGGAGAGCCTAATGGAGATGTTTATAGGAGGTGCCTACCAAGGGCAAAAGGAATATGCAGAGGAAAAATATCCGCATATTTCGTGGGTTGAGGGTAATACTTGTAGTAAAGAAGATTTATTTTTGGCAGAAGGTGTCCTTGATTTTCACAATTTTATAAAAAAAGCAATAGAAAAAGGAGAAGTTTTAGAAGGGCTGGCGGAAGAAATGATTGAGAAAAATCCGCATATAATTCTTGTCTTGGATGAAGTGGGCTATGGGGTTGTGCCCATGGATGCTATAGAGAGAGAGTATCGTGAAAGTGTAGGAAGAATTTGTATAAAACTGGCGGAGTTTGCAGAGCATGTACATCGTGTGGTATGTGGAATAGGAATGGTGATAAAATGATTAGAATTTATCTGGTAAGACATTCAAGAACTCATGGAAATGCCTTAAGGCGTTACATAGGTGTAACCGATGAACCCTTGTCAAAAGAGGGGGTTGCACTGTTGGAAAAGTACCATTATAAAAGGGGAGAGGCGCTCTATGTAAGTCCCCTAAGCAGGTGTCGCCAAACGGCCTCATTGATTTTTCCAAATCAAAAACAAGTGATTATTGAAAATTTATCGGAATGCAACTTCGGAGAATTTGAAAATAAAAGTGCAAAAGAGCTTGAGGGTAACGAAAACTACCAGAAATGGATAGACTCTAAGGCCAGTATGCCTTTTCCTAAGGGGGAGGATTTAGGGGGCTTTCAAAAAAGATGTATCCGGGGATTTTATGAAGTGGTGGAGGATATGAAAGCTTCCAAAATAAAAAGTGCTGTTCTTGTGGTACACGGAGGTACGATTATGGCACTTATGAATCATTTTGCAAAACCGTCAAAGGAATTTTATGAGTGGTGGGTGGACAATGGCCAGGGATATGAATTTTGGGTGGATGAAAATGATGCAAGTGTATTCGTGGACTGGCAGCCTCTTTTTTGCAATATGAAAAATCAAAAAGATTAAGGAGACGATAGGTGTTAGTAGTAACAAGTGTGGCTATCTGCGTGGGATTTTTTTTGGATTTATTTTTAGGAGACCCCTATTGGCTATACCATCCCGTAAGGTTGATGGGAAAAGAAATTGAAGTTTTGGAAAATTTTATTAGAAAGAGATTGCCAAAAACAAAAAAAGGGGAGTTGCTAGGGGGCAGCCTCTTAGTCTTTATAGTATGTCTTAGTTGGATATGTCTACCCCTTTGTTTACTTTTACTTTTTTACAGAATATGGTGGGGATTAGGTTTTTTGTTTGAGAGCTTTTGGATTTATCAGTTATTGGCATGCAAGTCTCTAAAAGTAGAAAGCATGAAAGTCTACCGAGCTTTAAAAGAAAAATCCTTAGAGGATGGACGAAAGGCTGTTTCCATGATTGTGGGGAGGGATACTGATAGTCTTGATGAGGTAGGAATTGTAAAAGCGACAGTAGAGACAATAGCAGAGAATACATCCGACGGCATTGTGGCACCACTTTTTTATATGGCTTTAGGAGGGCTGGTTTTAGGATTTCTTTACAAGAGTATCAATACTATGGATTCTATGATTGCTTATAAAAATGAAAAATATTTGTATTTTGGACGATGTGCGGCAAAGATAGACGATGTGGTAAATTATCTTCCGGCGAGGTTATCAGCCCTTTCTATGTTGTTAGCGGCATATATAGGGAGCTATGACGGAAAACTGGCATGGAAAATTTTTAAGCGAGATCGTTACCGCCATACCAGTCCAAATTCCGCTCAGACAGAGGCAGTGATGGCAGGGGCGCTTGGTATAGAGTTGGCGGGTCCGGCATGGTATTTTGGAAAACTTCATAAAAAGCCTTCTATAGGGGATAAAACAAGGCCTGTGGAGATTGAGGATATAAAAAAAGCGAATCGACTTTTATATTTGACCTCGGTTTTGGCTTTTGTTTTCTTTCTCATAATGCGTTTGGGTTTAGGAATTTTGGTCTTTTCTATAAAAAAATAAGGATTTGGAGAAGGAAATGAAACAGATACACGGTGGAGATATATACAGAAATAAAAACAGTTTGGATTTTTCCTCCAATATTAATCCTTATGGACCGCCAAAAGGTGTGATCGATGCAGGTGTGGAGGCTATGAAAGAGATTGCTGCCTATCCGGATATCTTTTCGGAAGATTTGACTAAGGCTTTGGGAGAATATGAGGGAGTAGAAAAATCTTATATTCTTTGTGGAAACGGAGCCGCGGATTTGATTTTTCGTACGGTATTTGCCATAAAACCTAAAAAGGCACTGATACAGTTGCCAAGTTTTTCAGAGTATGCACAGGCGCTTTCTTGCATAGATTGCCAGATAGAAAAGTATTTATCACGCGAAGAAGAAAATTTTTGCATAGAAAGTGATTTTTTGGATTTCATAAAAGAAGATATTGATTTAGTGATTTTATGCAGTCCTAACAATCCGACGGGCTTGACCATAGAAAAAAAACTTTTGGAAAAAATAGCAGAAAAGTGTCGGGAATTTAAGTGTTACCTTTTGCTGGATGAATGTTTTTTGGACTTTGTGAAAAATGGGGAGAGAAAATCTCTTAAAAATAAAATAAAAGACAATCCCTATCTGATTATTCTAAAGGCATTTACGAAGGTTTATTCTATGGCGGGGATTCGTTTGGGATATGCTCTTAGTGCAAATCGAGAGCTTTTGGAAAAAATGCAGGCTATGGGGCAACCCTGGGGCGTGTCTTTGATAGCACAAAAGACAGGGTTGGCGGCTTTGTCGGAAAAAAAGTTTTTAAAGGAAAGTGTTACCCTTTTGCAGGAAGAATATGAGCCTTTGCGAGCAAGTCTTAAAGAGCTTGGATTTCAGGTTTTTTGGGGAGAAGCAAACTATGTATTTTTTAAAGGACCGGCAGGTTTGGAGACCGTGTGTAAAAAAGAGGGGATTTTAATTAGAGACTGTAGTAACTATGAGGGATTGTCTGAGGGATTTTACAGGGTTGCGGTAAAAAGAAAAGAGGATAATGAGCGACTTATTAAGACATTGAAAATAAGTATGGAGAAAGTAGAGAAAAAATGGCAAAGGCAATTATGATATGCGGGACAATGTCCAATGCAGGAAAAAGCTTATTGGCAGCTGGACTTTGTAGAATGTTTAAAGAAGACGGTTATAAGGTAGCCCCTTTTAAGTCGCAAAATATGGCATTAAATTCCTTTATTACAAAAGAGGGATTGGAGATGGGAAGAGCTCAGGTTATGCAGGCGGAAGCGGCGGGCATTGAGCCGAAAGTAGCTATGAATCCTATCTTGTTGAAACCGACCAACGACATTGGCTCCCAAGTGATTGTCAATGGAGAAGTGGTGGGAAACATGAGTGCCAGAGAATATTTTGCTTATAAGCATAAGTTGATACCGGATATTTTAAAAGCTTACCATGCATTAGAAAAAGAATATGATATTATCGTAATAGAAGGTGCGGGAAGTCCGGCAGAAATTAACTTAAAGTCGGAAGATATTGTCAATATAGGTATGGCAAAAATGGCAAAAGCACCGGTTTTGCTGGTGGGAGACATTGATAGAGGTGGAGTTTTTGCTCAATTATTGGGGACGCTGATGCTTTTGGAAGATGACGAAAAAAATTATCTTAAAGGAATGGTTATTAATAAATTTCGTGGGGATAAAAGTCTGTTGGACTCGGGCGTAAGTATGCTAGAGGAGCGGGCAAAAATACCGGTGGTAGGGGTAACACCCTATATGCAGATAGCTTTAGAAGACGAGGATAGTCTAAGTGACAGATTTTCTTTAGGGCAGGAGGTAGGATTAATTGACCTTGTCGTGATTCGTACTCCCAGGATTTCAAACTTTACGGATTTTAATGTGTTTGAGGGAATAGAGGGAGTGTCGCTTCGTTATGTAGACTCTCCAAAAGATTTAAAAAATCCGGATATGATTTTTTTGCCCGGTACTAAAAATACTATTGGGGATTTGCTGTGGATGCGCCAAAACGGTTTGGAAGCAGCCGTTTTTAAAGAGATAAAATCCGGTTGTATTATCTGGGGTATCTGTGGCGGCTATCAGATGCTTGGAGAACGACTTACAGATGAGGAAGGACTGGAAAGTGGAGGAAGTATTCGAGGCATGAATTTGCTTCCTATGGAAACTGTTTTTCGTAAAGAGAAAGTCAGAAGTCAAGTAAAAGGGTGTTTTCAAGACTTAAGCGGGGATTTGAAAAAACTATCCGGTATGGAACTGGCTGGATACGAAATACACATGGGAGAGAGCAAAGTAAAAGGCAGTGTTCAATCTGTCAGCCAAATTTACAATGAAATTTCTAAGGAAAGTAAGATAGAGGGCTTATCAGTTGAAAATGTATATGGAAGTTATATCCATGGAATTTTTGATGCTCCCGGGCTGGCAGAGACCATAATAGAAAGTATTGCTCAAAAAAAAGGTCTTTATTTGGAGTCTTTAAAGGAAAGAAATTATCAGGAGTTTAAAGAGAGCCAGTACCATCTTTTAGCAAAAAATCTTAGAGAACATTTGGATATGGAAAAGATATATGAGATAATAGAAAGAGGGGTTGAATGAAGGTCGAATTAGAAAATATAGAACCTATGCAGATAGAAACAAGAAGTTTTGAGATTATTTCTCAAGAACTGGGGAATGTGGAATTGATTCCCGGCACTGAAGATATTGTAAAGAGATGTATTCACACCAGTGCAGATTTTGATTATGTAAAGAATTTAGCTTTTTCTAAAGGTGCGGTAGAAAAGGCGATAGAGGCAATCAAAGCAGGGGCTTGTATCGTCACGGATACGCAGATGGCAAAGGCGGGGATTAATAAGGTAAATCTTTCTAAGCATGGCGGAGAGGTTTACTGTTTTATGTCGGATGAAGATGTGGCAGAGATGGCAAAGGAAAATAAAACCACCAGGGCAAGCGCCAGTATGGACAAGGCAGCAAAGCTTGATAAACCTCTGATTTTTGCCATAGGAAACGCGCCAACGGCTTTGGTTCGTCTGTACGAGTTAATAAAAGAGGAAAAAATAAAGCCGGAACTTATCATAGGTGTACCGGTCGGCTTTGTCAATGTTGTCCAGTCTAAGGAACTGATTATGCAAACGGAAGTGCCCTATATTGTGGCAAGGGGCAGAAAAGGCGGAAGTAATATAGCAGCCTGTATCTGTAATGCACTTCTATATAAGATTGGGAGGGAATAAAATGGAATTTTTAGAATTGGCTCAAAAAAGATTTTCTTGTAGAAAATTTACAGAAGAAAAGGTAGAAGATGAAAAACTGGATAAAATTATAAAAGCTGCTATCTTGGCTCCGACAGCTGTCAATAAGCAACCATTTTTTATCTGGAAAATAGAGAGCGAAGAGGCTGTAGAAAAACTAAAGGATTGCACTCGTTTTCATTTTGATGCCAGGACCTTTTTGGTCTTTGGAGCAAAACAAGAGGAAGCATGGATTAGAAAGTATGATGACAGAAATTTTTCTGATGTGGATGCAAGCATTGCCGCAACGCACGCTATGTTGGAAGTGGAGGATTTAGGTCTTGGAACTACCTGGGTAGGCCACTTTGATGCTATAAAATTAAAGTCTTATTTTCCGGAAATGAAAGAGTTTGATTTGATCGCCATTTTTCCCATAGGCTATCCGGCAGAAGAAGCACATCCAAGGCATGGAGATAGAAAAGAGAGAGCTGCTTTGGTGAAGTCTCTTTAGTAGAAATTTTTAAAAAGGGAGATAAAATGGCTAGAATTAGACTGATGACGGAAAAAGATATAGATAGGGTAGAGGAGCTTTTGCTGCAAGTAAATATGCTTCATCATAAGGGCAGGCCGGATATCTTTAAGGGACCGGCAAGTAAATATAGCAGGGAAGACTTGTTGGAGAAAATAGAGGATGAGAAAAATCCTGTTTTTGTTTCGGTAGATGAAAATGATTTGGTAGAGGGCTATGTCTTTTGTGAAAGCCGACAAATAAGAGAGGATTCTATTCGCACAGATATAAAATCACTCTATATCGATGATTTATGCGTGGATGAATCTATCAGGGGCAGTGGAATAGGAAAGAGCCTCTATGAGTATGTAAAAACTTATGCAAAAAAGAATGGATTTTATAATCTTACCTTAAATGTATGGGCATGTAATAGTAAAGCTCTGGCATTTTATGAAAAATGTGGGATGCAGGTTCAAAAAATAGAAATGGAGAGTATTTTGTAGGAGGACTTTTATGGCACATACAAAAATACAGGAAGACTTGTTTGCATTACAGGATCTTTCTTACAGGGATTTTAATGCCAAATTAATTCCCAATATAGATAAAGAGACCATGATAGGAATCCGTGTGCCTCATCTTAGAAGTTTTGCAAAAGGCCTGAAAAAAGAAAATGAGCTTGGGGATTTTATGGAGAAACTTCCTCACAAATATTTTGAAGAAAATCTTCTTCATGGAATACTTTTATCGGAGGAAAAGGATTATAGAACCCTAATAAAGGGTTTGGATGAGTTTCTTCCCTATGTAGACAATTGGGCGGCGTGTGATTTAATCTCGCCAAAAATCTTCAAAAAACACCGTAAAGACTTAAAAGAAAATGCATTTCGGTGGATGAATAGTAAGGAGCCCTATACGATTCGTTTTGGAATTAAGGTCATGATGGAACACTATTTGGATGAAGATTTTGAAGAGGAATTTTTAAGAGAAATAGGGAAGATTTCATCAGAAGAATACTATGTCAATATGATGATTGCCTGGTATTTGGCAACCGCTCTGGCAAAGCAGTATAAGGTGACCATTTCTCTTTTGGAAGATGGTTTTTTGTCAGATTGGGTGCAAAACAAAACTATTCAAAAAGCGATAGAGAGTTATAGAGTCGGAGACGAAGAAAAAAAGTATTTAAAGACTCTAAAAAGAAAGAAAAAGAGGGGATAAGTATCTTGTGGTTAGAAGTAAGGCAATGGAAAAATTCCATATGAGGAATATACCCATAAATAAAGTATAACAGAGAGGAGATTACAAAAATGGAGAATAAATCTTTATGGACAAAGTATGATGCAAACCAATTGGAACATTTGGAGGAAATTAATGATAAATACAAAGAGTGCTTAGACCTTGGAAAAACAGAGAGAGAATGTGTGGAACTTACCATAGCCATGGCGAAAGAGGCCGGCTATGAGCCGCTTGAGAAATTTATCAAAGAAAGAAAAAAAATCAAGGCGGGGGATAAAATTTATGCGCCTTGCATGAAAAAATCCATTGCTCTTTTTCAAATTGGAAGCGATCCGATTGAAGACGGAATGAATATTTTGGGAGCCCATATTGACTCTCCAAGAATTGATATTAAAGCAAATCCTTTGTATGAAGATTCTGATTTGGCATATTTGGATACCCACTATTACGGGGGTATCAAAAAGTATCAGTGGGTGACACAACCTCTTGCCTTGCATGGAGTAGTAGCGAAAAAAGACGGTAGCAGTTTTTCTATTGTTATTGGGGAATCACCAAACGATCCTGTTTTGGTGATTAGCGACTTGCTGGTTCATTTATCTGCAGAACAGATGGAAAAAAAGGCATCAAAGGTAGTTGAGGGGGAAAACTTAGATATCCTAATTGGTAACCGCCCTGTGGAAGACGGAGAGGAAAAGGCAAGTGTCAAGAAGTATTTGCTCTCTATTTTAAAAGATAAATATGACATGGAAGAGGAAGATTTCTTATCAGCAGAACTGGAAATCGTGCCGGCAGGTAAGGCAAGGGATTGCGGAATTGATAGAAGCATGATTTTAGGCTATGGACATGATGATAGAATTTGTGCTTTCACATCTCTTTTTGCTATGTTAGAAAATGAGGATGCAAAGAGAACCGCTTGTTGCCTTTTGGTAGACAAAGAAGAGATAGGAAGTGTGGGGGCGACCGGAATGCAGTCACGCTTTTTTGAAAACTCAGTAGCTGAGATTTTATCTCTCATGGAGGTGGATACAAATCTGGGATTAAGGAGAACTTTAGCAAATTCTACCATGTTGTCTTCAGATGTAAGTGCTGGATATGATCCGCTTTACGGAGGAGTATTTGAGAAAAAGAACAGTGCTTACCTGGGAAGGGGAGTAGTTTTTAATAAGTATACAGGAAGAGGCGGTAAAGGCGGTTCTAATGATGCAAGAGCAGAGTTTATCGGAAAATTAAGGCAGGTTATGGCAAAACATGAGGTTGATTTCCAAATGGCGGAGCTTGGAAAAGTAGATGCCGGTGGTGGCGGAACCATTGCCTATATTATGGGAAATCTTGGAATGGATGTCATTGACTGCGGAATTGCTCTTTTGTCTATGCATGCACCGTATGAAGTGGCAAGTAAGGCAGATATTTACGAGACCTATCGTGCCTACAAAGCATTTTTGGAGGATATGGAATACGTAGAAAGATAAGCTCAAAAAGAGGATTTCTCGTATAAGAATAAATTTAAAAAAAGTATAGTATAAAGGAGGTTTGTTTATGAAGCTGACTTTTATCGGTGCAACTCATGAAGTGACAGGAAGTTGTCATATGGTAGAGTCCGGGGGAAAGAAATTTTTGGTGGACTGCGGAATGGAGCAGGGACCTAATATTTACGAAAATATACCAATTCCCGGTAATATTGCGGATATTGATTTTGTTCTTTTGACTCATGCTCATATTGATCATTCGGGAAATCTTCCGCTTTTGTATGCAAGGGGATTTCGGGGAAATGTTTATGCAACGGATGCTACCTGTGATTTGTGTGACATTATGCTAAGAGACAGTGCTCACATACAGATGTTTGAGGCAGAGTGGAGAAACCGAAAGGGGAAACGTGCAGGGAAAGCGGAATTTACCCCTCTTTATACTATGGAGGATGCCCAGGGGATTATTAAAAAATTAGTGCCCTGTTCCTATGGGCAGGAAATACAAATTTGTGAGGGGATTAAAGTTCGTTTTAATGATGTGGGACATTTGCTGGGTTCTTCCGCTATTGAAGTATGGCTAGAGGAAGAGGGGCAGGAGGAAAAGATTGTATTTTCGGGAGATATAGGAAATATTAATCAACCTCTGATAAAAGATCCGAGTTTTATTGCGGAGGCGGACTATGTGTTGATGGAGTCCACCTATGGAGACCGCACACACAATGCACCGCCGGACTATGCAAAAGAACTTGCAAAGGTGATTCAAAGGACCTTTGACCGTGGAGGAAATGTGGTGGTTCCCTCTTTTGCTGTGGGACGAACCCAGGAGCTTTTATATTTTATCAGGCAGATTAAAGAAAATAAAATGGTAGAGGGACACGAAAACTTTCCGGTCTATGTAGACAGTCCACTGGCAGTAGAGGCTACCTCCATTTTTACAGACCATACTTCGGATTGTTTTGATGAAGAGGCTATGGCTTTAATTGCCAAAGGGATTAATCCGATTCGTTTTCCGGGGTTAAAATTGTCTATTACAAGTGAAGAGTCGAAAGCAATCAATGCGGATGAAGGTTGTAAGGTGATTTTATCTGCCAGCGGTATGTGTGATGCGGGGCGAATTAAGCATCATTTAAAACATAATTTATGGCGAAGTGAGAGTACGGTTTTATTTGTTGGATATCAGGCAGTGGGCACCTTGGGAAGAGCACTTGTGGAGGGTGCTTTGGATGTGAAAATTTTTGGGGAACCGATTAGCGTTTCGGCAGAAATTTGCCAGCTTCCGGGTATCAGCGGTCATGCGGATCAGACAGGGCTTTTAAACTGGGCAAAAGCTTTTGTAAAGAAACCTAAAAAAGTATTTGTGGTGCATGGAGAAGACAGCGTTACTGAATATTTTGCAGGGCTTTTGAGGGAACGCTTTGCTTATGATGCGATTGCTCCTTTTAGCGGAACCGTGTATGATTTAAAAATGAATCAAATGCTTTATGAAGCGGAGGGAATAAGA
>R15__coassemble_1043_pt1 | contig 15937 bp, 25 predicted proteins | sample R15__metabat2_high_PE_036 | metagenome-assembled genome bin R15 | reverse complement strand
TTATAAGAGTGGTGATAAGGATAATGCCAACCCTATCTTTCAGGAAATCGTTACAAAGTTTGCGGGCAGTCAAAAGGCTGTGCAGGCGCAGTCTTATTTGGATGGTACCGCACAAACCGGTCAAGAGGAGTAAAGGATAAAGAGGAAGTTTATGAATATGAAAGAAAAATATAAGATATTTTCAGAGGGAATGAAAGCAGGTAGTGTTTGTTTTGATGAACCTATGTCGCAACATACGACCTTTCAGATTGGAGGTCCTGCAGATGTCTTCTTAGTCCCTAAAACACAAGAGGAGGCTGCCTGGGCGATTTCGGTTTGTAAAAAGGAGGGATTTGATTACTTTCTTTTAGGAAATGGAAGTAATCTTTTGGTAAGTGATACAGGTTATAGAGGGGTTGTGATTCAGCTTTTTAAAAATCTTTCGGGTATAGAAAGAGAGGGAAGCCTTTTGCGTGTAGCGGCAGGTACTTTGCTTTCTGATATAGCAAAAAGAGCCGGGGAAGAAGGACTTGGGGGCTTTGAATTTGCATCGGGAATTCCGGGAACCCTTGGAGGTGCGGTGGTAATGAATGCCGGCGCCTATGGCGGAGAGATGAAAGATATTATTCACAGTGCCAAGATTCTTACAAAAGATGGAAAGATAAAGGTTTTATCCAATGAGGAACTTAAGTTTTCTTATAGAAGTAGCAGAGTGAAAGAAAATAAAGAGTTGGTTTTAGAGGCGAGCATCGCCTTACGGGCGGCTGATAAAGAAGAAATACGTGCTTTGATAGAGGATTTTACAAAGAAAAGAGAAGAAAAACAGCCTCTTGAACTACCTAGTGCGGGTAGTACTTTTAAAAGACCCGAAGGGCATTTTGCGGGTAAATTAATTATGGACAGCGGTCTTAGAGGATATCGTGTAGGCGGGGCACAGATTTCAGAAAAACATTGTGGATTTGTGGTAAATACCGGTGGAGCAAATGCTAAAGATGTAGTTAGGCTCATTAAAGATGTACAAAGCATTGTAAAAGAGAAGTTTGGAGTGGATTTAGAGCCGGAAGTTCGTTTTTTGGGAGATTTTTAGGTAGATTTGACAAAAGATGGAAAGGTGAGTTATGCGACTTGTAATTGTTACGGGAATGTCTGGAGCAGGCAAAAGTGTTGCTTTAAATGTGCTGGAAGATGCAGGATATTTTTGTGTGGATAATTTGCCTATTTCTTTGATGGAAAAATTTTTGGAAATCAGTCTGGATAAAGACGGGGGAGCCATAGATAAGATTGCTCTTGGAATCGATGCCAGAGGTGGAGAAGAAATTAGCCGTTTAAAAGAAGAGGTTGAAAAAATAAGAAAGCGAAATATACAGACAGAAATCCTGTATTTGGATGCAGATGATCAGGTTTTGGTAAAAAGATATAAAGAAACACGGCGAAACCATCCCTTATCAAAGGATGCCAGGGTTCATCTGGGGATAGCCAAAGAAAGAATGCTTATGGCACCTATCAGAGAGAATGCAGATTATATTTTAGATACCAGCCAACTTTTGACTCGGGAATTAAAAAGAGAGTTGGAAAAGATTTTTTTGGAAAACAGAAAATTTCACAATATGATAGTTACCATACTTTCTTTTGGCTTTAAGTATGGAATTCCGACAGATTGTGATTTGGTCTTTGATGTCCGTTTTTTGCCAAATCCTTATTATGTGGACGGGATGAGACTTAAAACGGGCAATGAAAAGGAAGTTTATGATTATGTGATGTCTTCGCCTCAGGCAGGAGTCTTTTTGCATAAATTGGAGGATATGGTTCGATTTTTGATTCCTAATTATATAGGAGAAGGGAAAAATCAGGTGGTGATAGGTATCGGTTGTACCGGTGGAAAGCATCGCTCCGTAACTTTATCCAACGCCTTATTTGAGTGCTTAGGGGAAGGTTTTCCTTTTGCAGTAAAGTTGGAACATAGAGACATAGAAAAAGATAGTAAGAGGTAGAAAAGAAGAGGTGTGATATGTCCTTTTCATTGGAAGTGAAAGAGGAATTAAGTAGGCAAATTCCAAAGAGCAGACACTGCAGATTAGCGGAACTGGCAGGGATATTGTTGATGTGTGGCCAGTTGATGAAAAATAAAAATGGCAAGACCTATCTTTCGATTTCATTTGAAAATGAGGCGGTTTATAGAAAGTGCTTTACATTATTAAAAAAAACATTTAAGATAGGTATTAAGTTGGGCGAGGAAGAGGATATTTCTTTGGAAAAAAGAAATACCTATAGAATAGACTTGGAAGACGATACAGAAGTTTCCTTGCTTTTGGAGGCCACAAAGCTAAAGGCGGTGTATTACGAAAGTATGATGGTACTTTCTTTAGCGACCGGTCTAGGGCTGCAACATACCTGTTGTAAAAGAGCCTTTCTAAGGGGGGTCTTTCTTTCTAATGGTTCTATAAGCGATCCTTTAAAATCTTATCATTTTGAAGTAGTCTGTTCCATGGAAGAAAAAGCAGGAATAATCCGAAGGGTTATTTGTGATTTGGACTTGGATGCTAAGATTGTTCAAAGAAAAAAATATCGGGTGGTTTATCTTAAAGAAAGTGCACAGATAGTGGAAGTTTTGGCTGTTATGGAGGCCAATGTTGCTCTATTGAATTTAGAAAACATTCGTATTTTAAAAAATATGAGAAATAGCTTGAATAGACAGGTGAATTGTGAAACAGCCAATATTAGCAAAACGGTGAGTGCTGCAGTAAGGCAGATAGAGGACATTCGTTTTATTAAAGATAGTGTAGGTTTTTCTGATATGCCGGATGGGCTTAGAGAAGTGGCAGAGCTTCGTTTAGAGTATGACGATATGCCCCTAAAAGAATTGGGACAAATGTTGGATCCGCCTTTAGGCAAATCAGGAGTAAACCATAGACTAAGGAAGTTAAGTGCTATAGCGACAGAACTGCGCGACAAAAGAGGAGGAGATTTATTATGATTAAGAAGCCGATTACAATTAAAATTTCTAGTGGTTTGGAGGCCAGACCGGTGGCACTTTTAGTGCAGGTGGCCAGTCAATATGAGAGTGATATTTACATAGAATCAGGAGCAAAAAAAGTAAATGCCAAAAGTATTATGGGCATGATGACTTTGGGGTTGGATGCAGGAGAGTCTGTCCTGGTTTCAGCAGATGGGGTTGATGAAGAAGAGGCTCTTGGAAATATTGAAGAATATTTAAGCCAAAAATAAAAAGTAAAACGAGCTGTCGCAAATGCGACAGCTCGTTTTTTTAATGGACATTACATCTTTTTCATTACATTTTTTTCGTAATCTTTTAGGGAAGAAAACGCTTTTGGCGACATAAGTAGGATCATAATAATATTAAAAATGGTCATAAGACCGATACCTACGTCTCCCATTTCCCAAACAAAAGTGTAGGTGGCAATCCCTCCTATAAAAAGCATAATTAAGGCGCCGATTTTGTAAAGTGTTTGGGAAGCCCAGTTATCTCCGAAAAGGTAGGCGACATTGGAACGGGCGTAGAATAAAATCCCTATAAAAGTTGAAAAACAAAATAGTAGTAAGATGGCAGCGATAAAGTAAACGCCGAAATCTCCAAGATGATATTTCATAGAAGCTTGCAAAAGATCCATGCCTCCCAGTCCTTCAATCAACTTTTGTGGAGTCAAAAGCATGATAAAGGCGGTGCAACTACATAAGATAATTGTATCGATGAAAACACCAAGTGCTTGCAAAAGTCCTGTTTGTGCCGGATGGGGGGAGTCTCCTGCAGCAGCTGCACAAGGTGCTGAACCGCTTCCTGCTTCATTGGAAAACAAGCCTCTTTTTACTCCGTTCATCAAAATAGCTCCAAATCCTCCGGCAACGGCCTGGCGAAGCCCAAAAGCTTCTGCAAAAATTCTGGAAAAGATTCCGGGAAGCAGATGAATGTTTTTGAAAATTAAAAAGATAGTAATGGCAAAGTAGCAAACAGCCATGATAGGTACCATGATATCTAATATTTTAACAGTAGCATTTTTCTTAAGAACAATGATTGCGGCAAATACTACCAAAAAAATGGTTGTGTAAATTGGCGGAATTTGGAAAGCGTTCTTAAAAGAGGAAGTAACAGAGTTGCTGATTACCTGGCTAATACCAAACCAACAAATAAGTCCTGAAAGGGCAAATAAAATTGCAAGTAGACTCTTTTTGATGGAGGACTTTTTCTTTTCTTCAATAAAATGATGAATGTAGTAAGCGGGGCCTCCTCTAAATCCACCATAGAGGGGGTCTTTTTCTCTGTATAGCTGGGCTAAAGTAGCTTCTACAAAAGCTGTACTGGAACCTATTAAAGCTGTAATCCACATCCAAAAAACAGCTCCGGCTCCACCGGCGGAGATAGCGGCTACCACTCCGATCAAATTTCCCATGCCGACACGTGTGGCGGTGGAAACAATGAGTGCCTGAAAACCGGAAATAGAATTCTGGCTGGATTTAAGATTCTTTTTAGTGGTTACTCGAACCATTTCTTTAAAAAGACGCACAGGTATAAATTTTCCTTTAAAAGTAAAGAAAAGACCTGTGGGAATCAGTAAAAGTACAATTAAGGAAAGACCGAGACTTCCTCCATGGGGAAGAGGAAGTGTAATAAGATCCCCCCATAAAAATTCATAGATGGAGTGAATGAGTTGAATGATGATTTGCATGATAAGCTCCTTTCAAAATTGTATTGCTTAAATGATAGCTAGAGTATAAACTAGATAAGTGAATTTGAAAAATTCATAGTTTTAATGATAGGCATTAAAAAAAGTAATGGAGGGGAATATGGATTTACGAACAATAAACTCTTTTGTACAAGTTGCAGAATTGAAAAGCTTTACAAAAGCGGCTATGGTACTGGGGTATTCTCAATCATCCGTCAGTGTACAGATTCGTCAGTTGGAAGAAGAAGTTGGGGGGCCTTTGTTTGAGCGAATTAATCATACAGTGGCGATTACCAAAGAAGGGGAGAGGCTTTTAAAGACTGCCAGAGAAATTCAGCTTTCCATATCTAAGTTTGAAAAAGAAAGCTTGGCCGGGCAAAAACCTTCTGGAAAAGTGAGAATAGCAACATCGGATTCTTTGGGGAGAAATATAGTGGAAAAAGTTTTTCCCATTTTGAACAGAAAGTATCCTCAAATATCTATGGAGGTAAAGACGGGGGGGACAGGAGAGCTCTTTCGTATGCTAAATCAAAATGAAGCAGACTTGGTTTATACTTTGGATGTCCCTACTTGGAACAGAGATTATGTGGTTTTAGAAGAAAATGAGTCAAAAGTGTATTTTGTCGTATCGGCAAAGCACCCTCTGGCGGGAAAAGAGGTAAAGGTGGAGGAAATCTTGGAATATCCTCTTTTACTGACGGAAAAAAGCATGAGTTATCGAAGAGTTTTAGAAGAAGAGTTGGCAAAACGGCATTTGAGTTTGAATCCTTCTTTAGAAAGTGGAAATACAGAACTTTTGTGCAGTATTTTAAAAGATGGTGTGGGTGTTTCGTTTTTACCGGAATATGTGATTCAAAAGGGGCTTATAGAAAAAGAACTCGAGGTGATTAAGGTGGAGGGGATCTTTCTTACTGTTTGGGGGCAGTTACTTCATCATAAGGATAAGTGGATTTCACCTGCGATTGAGGTAGTGGCAGAGGAAATATGTGCTCAAGATCCGATTAGAAAAATTAATGAAGATGCCCAGAGCCGGTTGTAAAAGGGGAAAAAGAGGGCGAGCTATGAGATAATAAAAAAATCTATACAAATAAGTACGGAAATGTTAAAATGAAGAAAGTTATAGGTATTGGCAGATATATTATGTGGATTATTTTTATGAGTAAAGCTAAAAGAGAAAGCAGGGATTGTCAATACAAGTTTAGAAAATTTGGCTTTAGAGCTGAAATTTATAAAAAGTAAAAACTAAATGAGGTGAAATGGATGGCTAAATTTTTAAGAGTGATTGTAAATATCGTATTGTTAGCTGCGATTTTAGTAGCCTGTGCGCTTTTGGTACCTACCTTTATGGGACGCTATGGAATCAGTACGGTAATTTCGGATAGTACGGATAAGGACACTAACCTACCCTTGGGTTCGGTTGCCTATGCAAAAGATGTGAATGCCACCTTGCTGAAAACAGGTGATATCATTATTCACAATGATTCTGAAGGCGAAAATGTATATAAGATTGTATCAGCTGAGATTGCGAGTGGAAGTTATACTTTGCATGATAAGTATGATCCTGCCGTGGATGATAGAACAACAACTTTGAGAAATGATATTCAAAAAGTTTTTGTGGTCATTCCTTTTATAGGCTATGCGGTTATGGCTATGTATAGTACAGAAGGTCTGATTGTGATTGGATTGGGAATTCTCTTTTTGATTATTCTTTTTATTTTATCGGAACTGTGGAAACGACCGGAGGAAGAAGATGAAGAATACGAAGAGGATGAAGAGGATTTTGAAAATGAAGAAGAAAGACCAAAATCTAAAAAGGAAATAAAGAGAGAATTAAAAGAGAGAAGAAAAAAAGAAAAAAAGAAAGCTAAGTCGAGAGGGAGAAAAATTCGATCGGAGGAAGAAGTTTTAGAAGAAGAGAGTGAAAGTCAGACGGCAGAGCCGAATTCTTATGAGTCTGTAGTGCAGTCATCTCCGGAAGCGATTATGGCATCTGTTGCCGGAGAAATTGCTATGGAAGTAGAAGCGGCAGCGGGAGAGGTGGAAACGACTTCTTCTTTGGATGATATGGAGACGGATTATATCCCTGAAATAAGTAAAGAAGATTTAGGTGCTATCTTGGATAAGGTAGAAGAGGTGAAAGAGGATGCAGCTGAATCAGAAGTGCCTGAAAATCTAAAGCTTTCAAACGAGGATGAAGAAGCCTTTCAAGAAATGCCGGAGGATGAAGAGGCGGTTTCTTTTTCGGGAAAAACACCTTTTAGAAGAACTAAAATCGCTATGCCTAGGGTAGAGGCGCAAGAGATTTTGGAAAAGGAAAGGAAAAATAATTGGGAACCTAAACTTATTGAAGATGAAGAATTAGGTCTTGCTTTGGTGGATTACACAGAACTCTTTAAATGAAAATGAAAAATACTAAAAAAACCCCTTGCATTTGTAAGGGGTTTTATGTATAATACAAATGTTGTGACATTGATAGCGTTGAAATGTGAGGTTGCTATGGAATTCATAGGTTTTTACATGGAGCGAATGTCAAGTTATAAAACTGGCGACAAGTCACTGTACAAGTCAAGAAAATTTTGAAAACAATTCTTTTGAAAAAAACAAAGAGTTGCGAGTAAAAACCGTGTGAGTTAATGACACACACGGATGTGTGTACAGTCACCGCTTGTCGTACTATCAAAAGTGCGAAAAGGAGGCGACTTTTTTTATGGCAAGTCAAGTAATGAGAATCGTATTAAAAGCTTACGATCATCAGTTGGTGGATGCATCAGCAAGCAAGATTATCGAAACTGTAAAGAAAAATGGAGCAAGTGTGAGTGGACCGGTGCCACTTCCTACAAAGAAGGAAGTAGTGACTATCTTACGTGCGGTACACAAATACAAAGATTCCAGAGAACAGTTCGAACAGAGAACTCACAAAAGACTTATTGATATCATGGCTCCTACCCAGAAAACGGTAGATGCTTTATCTCGTTTAGAGATGCCGGCAGGTGTGTATATTGATATCAAAATGAAGAATAAATAATTCTTCAAAGACAGTGCGTTAATAACAATCCTGATGGAACTTATATAGAAGCAATACATAGTCTTGTATTCCACTTATATAACTGTTCTAGGATGATTATTCACGATGGCATTAAGGTGTACAATGGGTAATCCGCTGTAGAAAAAACAGGAGGTAAAAGGAATGAACAAAGCTATTTTGGCAACAAAAGTAGGAATGACACAAATCTTCAATGAAGATGGAGTGTTGACACCTGTAACAGTATTACAGGCAGGACCTTGTGTGGTAACACAGGTAAAAACAGTAGAAAATGATGGCTACGGTGCGGTTCAGGTAGGTTTTGGAGAGAAGAGAGAAAAACTTTTCAACAAACCGATGAAAGGCAAATTTGAAAAGGCCGGAGTTGCAGTAAAGAGATTTTTGAGAGAATTCAGATTTGATAATTCTGCTGATTATTCAATCGGACAGGAAATCAAAGTGGATATCTTTGCGGCAGGCGATAAGGTAGATGCTACTGCTATCTCAAAAGGTAAAGGATTTCAGGGAGCTATTAAGCGCCATGGACAGTCCAGAGGACCTATGACTCATGGTTCTAAATTCCACCGTCATGCAGGTTCTAACGGTGCTGCATCTGATCCGAGTAAAGTATTTAAAGGTAAAAAGATGCCTGGACAGATGGGACATAAGCAAATCACTGTACAGAATCTTGAAATCGTAAAAGTGGATGTTGAAAACAACTTGCTCCTTGTAAAGGGTGCTGTACCGGGACCTAAGAAATCCTTGGTAACTATTAAAGAAACAGTGAAGACTGTGAAATAAATTTGTTTGAAAGGAGGAACACATCAATGGCAAACGTATCTGTTTATAATATGGAAGGCAATGAAGTTGGAACACTTGAATTAAGTGATGCAGTGTTCGCTGCAAAAGTAAATGAGCACTTAGTACATCAGGCAGTGGTATCCCAGCTTGCAAATAATCGTCAGGGAACACAAAAAGCAAAGACACGTGCTGAAGTTCGCGGCGGTGGAAGAAAACCATGGAGACAGAAAGGAACCGGTCATGCAAGACAGGGCTCTACAAGATCTCCACAGTGGACCGGCGGTGGAGTGGTATTTGCTCCGACACCAAGGGACTACACTTTTAAAATGAACAAAAAAGAAAAGAGAGCTGCTTTAAAATCTGTTCTTACTTCAAAGGTTCAGGAAGGTAAATTCATCGTTCTTGACGAATTAAAGTTTGACGAGATTAAAACAAAAAATATGAAAGCGGTTCTTGATAACTTAAAAGTAGCAAAAGCGTTGATTGTTTTAGCTGATAATGATTTAAATGTAGTAAAATCTGCAAGTAACATTGCGAATGTAGCTACAGCTTCAACAAATACAATTAATGTATATGATATTTTGAAATACAACACAGTTGTTATTACAAAGGCAGCTGTTGCTTCAATCGAGGAGGTGTACGCATAATGGCAGATCTTAAATATTATGATGTAATCCTTAAACCAGTAGTAACAGAAAAGAGCATGGAGCTTATGGGAGAAAAGAAATACACATTCTTGGTTCATCCGGAAGCTAACAAAGCTCAAATTAAAGAAGCTGTTGAAAAAATGTTCGAGGGAACAGCGGTAGCAAGCGTAAATACCATGAATATTGGCGGTAAGAAAAAAAGACGTGGAGCAATCGTAGGAAAAACAGCAAAAACTAAAAAAGCAATCGTTAAATTGACAGAGGCAAGCAAGGACATTGAGTTGTTCGAAGGACTGTAAGATACAGTAAAAGCCGATAGTATATGCTGGAAAGCATGATAAATAATATTCGAAAGGAGAATCGTAATGGGAATTAAAACCTATAACCCATATACACCTTCTAGAAGACACATGAGTGGTTTGGATTTCTCTGAAATCACAAGCAAAACACCGGAGAAATCTTTGGTAGTGTCTCTTAAGAAAAATGCTGGACGTAATAACCAGGGTAAAATCACAGTAAGACACCGCGGAGGCGGAAGCAGAAGAAAATATAGAATTATTGACTTCAAAAGAAATAAAGATGATATTGTAGCTACTGTAGTAAGTATTGAATACGATCCTAACAGAACAGCAAATATCGCTCTTATCAGCTATGTTGATGGAGAGAAAGCTTACATTCTTGCTCCGGAAGGATTAAAAGTAGGGATGAAAGTTATGAATGGTGTAAATGCCGAGATTCGCGTAGGAAACAGCCTTCCATTGTCAGCAATTCCTGTTGGTACAGTAGTACACAATGTGGAAATGTATCCGGGTAAAGGTGGACAGCTTGTTCGTTCCGCAGGAAATGGCGCACAGTTAATGGCAAAAGAAGGAAAATATGCTACTCTTCGTCTTCCTTCAGGAGAGATGAGAATGGTGCCGATTATTTGCCGCGCATCTATTGGAACTGTTGGAAACGGTGAGCACAGCTTGGTAAATATCGGTAAAGCAGGACGCAAACGTCACATGGGTATCAGACCTACCGTTCGCGGATCTGTAATGAACCCGAATGACCATCCACACGGAGGTGGAGAAGGTAAGGCCGGAATCGGTCGTCCAGGTCCAAGTACTCCTTGGGGTAAACCAGCTCTTGGTTTAAAGACAAGAAAGAAAAACAAGCAGTCTAATAAGTACATCGTAAGAAGAAGAGATGGAAAGACATTAGCTAAATAAAGGAGGAAAAAGGAATGGCACGTTCATTAAAAAAAGGACCATTTGCAGACGCTAGCTTACTTAAAAAAGTAGATGCATTGAATGCTGCAAATGAAAAAACAGTTATTAAAACATGGTCACGTCGTTCTACTATCTTCCCTCAGTTTGTAGGACACACAATTGCTGTTCATGATGGAAGAAAACATGTTCCTGTATATGTTACAGAAGACATGGTTGGACATAAACTTGGTGAGTTCGTTGCAACAAGAACTTACAGAGGACATGGAAAAGACGATAAGAAGTCAAGATAAGATTAGTAAGTAACTTACCGGTGCACCCGAGAGGGTGCCTGTGGCGCCGGTAGAGGCGCACCGCATTGCTTCGTGAAAGCAGGAAAGAGAGGAAACAAAACAATGGCAAAAGGACATAGATCCCAAATTAAAAGAGAAAGAAATGCCCAGAAGGATACCAGACCGTCAGCAAAGTTATCTTATGCTAGAATGTCTGTTCAAAAGGCTTGCTATGTATTGGATGTAATCCGTGGAAAAGATGTGCAGACAGCACTTGGAATTCTGACTTACAACCCAAGATATGCATCAAGCGTTGTGAAAAAGTTGTTGGAGTCTGCAGTTGCCAACGCAGAAAACAATAATCAAATGAATGTTGAAAATCTTTATGTGGCAGAGTGCTATGCAAATAAAGCACCAACAATGAAGAGAATTAAACCTAGAGCTCAGGGTAGAGCTTACAGAATTGAAAAAAGAAACAGTCATATCACAATCGTATTAGATGAGAAATAAGGAGGGTAAGCATGGGACAGAAAGTTAACCCACACGGCATAAGAGTCGGAGTTATCAAAGACTGGGATTCTAAATGGTATGCAGAAGCAGATTTTGCTGACTATTTAGTAGAAGACTATAACATCAGAACATTCTTGAAAAAGAAATTATACAGTGCAGGTGTTTCAAAAATTGAAATTGAAAGAACATCAGACAGAGTAAAAGTAATTATCTTCACAGCAAAACCCGGTATCGTTATCGGTAAGGGCGGAGCAGAAATCGAGAAGGTAAAAGCTGAAGTTCAGAAACTGACAAGTAAGAAATTAGTTGTAGATATTAAAGAAGTAAAAAGACCTGACAAGGATGCACAGCTTGTAGCTGAAAATATTGCATTACAGTTAGAGAATCGTATTTCTTTCCGTCGTGCAATGAAATCTACAATGTCAAGAACTATGAAAGCTGGAGCAAAGGGAATTAAAACTTCTGTATCAGGACGTCTTGGTGGAGCTGATATGGCTCGTACAGAATTCTACAGCGAAGGAACTATTCCTCTTCAGACTTTAAGAGCAGATATTGACTACGGATTCGCTGAGGCAGACACAACCTACGGAAAAGTCGGTGTAAAGGCTTGGGTCTACAACGGTGAAGTTCTTCCAACAAAAGGAGCTAAGGAAGGGAGCGATAAATAATTATGTTAATGCCAAAAAGAGTTAAACGTCGTAAACAGTTCCGTGGATCCATGAGAGGAAAAGCTCAAAGAGGAAACGTTATTAACTACGGAGAGTATGGTTTAGTATCAACAGAACCTTGTTGGATTAGATCAAATCAGATAGAAGCAGCACGTATTGCTATGACTCGTTATATCAAGCGTGGTGGTAAAGTTTGGATTAAGATTTTCCCAGACAAACCAGTAACAGCGAAACCAGCAGAAACACGAATGGGTTCCGGAAAAGGTTCCTTAGAGTACTGGGTAGCAGTAGTAAAACCAGGACGTGTAATGTTCGAAATCGCAGGTGTTCCAGAAGCAACTGCTCGTGAAGCATTACGTCTTGCAATGCATAAGTTACCTTGTAAATGTAAAATCGTTTCTCGTGCAGACCAAGAAGGCGGTGATAACAGTGAAAATTAATAAATATGTAGAAGATTTGAAAGCAAAATCAGCTGCAGAATTGAATGAAGAATTAGTAGCTGCTAAGAAAGAACTCTTTAATTTGAGATTTCAGAATGCAACCAATCAATTAGATAATACAAGCCGAATCAAAGAGGTTCGCAGAAACATTGCCAGAATTCAGACAGTAATCGCTGAACAGGCAAATACTGTAAAGGAGGCATAATTCATGGAAGAGAGAAATCTTAGAAAAACCCGTCAGGGTAAAGTGGTAAGCAACAAAATGGATAAGACAATTGTTGTTGCAATTGAAGACCATGTAAAACATCCTCTTTACAAGAAAATTGTAAAGAAAACATATAAATTAAAAGCTCATGATGAGAACAATGTTTGTAACATCGGAGATACTGTAAAAGTAATGGAAACAAGACCTTTATCTAAAGATAAAAGATGGAGACTTGTAGAAGTGGTAGAGAAAGTTAAATAATTAGGAGGATACAAGCATGATTCAACAGGAAAGTAGACTTAGAGTCGCTGATAATACTGGTGCAAAAGAAATTCTTTGTATCCGTGTATTAGGTGGTTCTACCAGAAGATATGCCAATATTGGAGATATCATCGTTGCTACTGTTAAAGATGCAACACCAGGTGGTGTTGTAAAAAAAGGTGACGTTGTAAAAGCTGTAGTAGTTCGTACCGTAAAAGGTGCTCGTCGTAAAGACGGTTCTTATATCAAATTCGATGAAAATGCTGCTGTAATTATCAAAGATGACAAAACTCCAAGAGGAACTCGTATCTTTGGACCAGTAGCCAGAGAGCTTCGTGAAAAACAGTTTATGAAAATTGTTTCTCTAGCTCCGGAAGTATTATAGGAGGAAGAGTATGTCAGCTATGAAGATAAAAAAAGGTGATACTGTTAGAGTAATTGCCGGAACAAGCAAAGGTAAAGATGGAAAAGTCCTTGCCGTAAACGCTAAGAAAAACACTGTAGTAGTTGAAGGTGTTAATATCGTGAAAAAACACGCGAAACCTTCTATGGCTAATCAGCAGGGCGGAATTATTGAGAAAGAAGCTGCCATTCATGTATCGAACGTAATGTTATTACATGAAGGAAAACCTGTAAGAGTTGGATTTAAAATGGACGGAGATAAAAAGGTTCGTGTTGGAAGAAAACAGGGACAGGAAATCGATTTATAAGAGAGGAGGCCGTTTAAGTGAGCAGACTTAAAGATACATACAAGAATGAAATCGTAGATGCTATGATTAAAAAGTTTGGATATAAAAATATCATGGAAGTGCCAAAACTCGACAAAATCGTTGTCAACATGGGTGTTGGTGAAGCTAAAGAAAATGCAAAATTGCTGGATGCTGCTGTGGCAGATATGGAACTTATTACCGGACAGAAAGCAGTTTTAACAAGAGCTAAGAATTCTGTGGCTAACTTCAAAATCAGAGAAGGTATGCCAATCGGATGCAAAACCACTCTTCGCGGAGATAAAATGTATGAATTTGCTGATCGTTTGATCAACCTTGCATTGCCACGTGTACGTGACTTTAGAGGAGTAAATCCTAACGCTTTTGACGGAAGAGGAAACTATGCGCTTGGAATTAAAGAACAGCTTATCTTCCCGGAAGTTGAGTATGACAAAGTAGATAAAGTTCGTGGTATGGACATTATCTTTGTTACTACTGCTAAGACAGATGAAGAAGCTCGTGAATTATTGACATTATTTAATATGCCATTTGCAAAATAAATAGGAGGAAGTATTCATGGCTAAAACAGCAATGAAAGTAAAACAGCAGCGTAAACAGAAATTCTCCACCAGAGAATACAATCGTTGCAGAATTTGTGGACGTCCACATGCTTATTTGAGAAAATACGGAATCTGCAGAATTTGTTTCCGTGAATTAGCATACAAAGGACAAATCCCGGGTGTTAAAAAAGCAAGCTGGTAAAAAGAAGCAGGCAATAGAGTTTTTATGCCGTGTGCAAGCTTGAAAATTATACAAAGTATAGAGTTAAGAAAGGAGCACATCCATGACAATGAGCGATCCAATCGCAGATATGCTTACAAGAATTCGTAATGCAAATACTGCTAAACATGATACTGTAGATGTTCCTGCTTCTAAAATGAAACTTGCAATTGCAGATATTCTTCTTAAAGAGGGATACATTGCAAATTGTGAAGTTGTAGAAGAAGGAAGCTTTAAAACAATTCATATTACTTTAAAATACGGTTCAGATAAGAACGAAAGAATTATCACAGGACTTAAGAGAATTTCTAAGCCGGGACTTCGTATTTATGTTGGAAAAGAAGATATTCCAAGAGTTTTAGGTGGTTTGGGAACAGCAATTATGTCTACCAATCAGGGTGTTATCACTGATAAAGAAGCTAGAAAACTTCATGTAGGTGGAGAAGTTTTAGCATTTATCTGGTAATTATAAAAAAAGATACTGAAAACAGAGGGGAAACATATTTTCCCTTCCGAGAATTTAAGTAAGGAGGAAAATGGTATGTCACGTATAGGAAGACTGCCTGTAGTGATTCCTGCCGGAGTAACAGTTACATTGGCTGAAGGAAATCACTTAACAGTAAAAGGTTCAAAAGGAACTTTAGAGAGAGTTTTACCGGTAGAGATGGAAATTAAAGTAGAAGAAGGTCAGGTTACTGTAACAAGACCTAATGACTTAAAGAAAATGAAATCTTTACACGGATTAACAAGAACCCTCATTCAGAACATGGTAACAGGTGTAAATGAAGGTTATGAAAAGAAACTTGAAGTAAATGGTGTTGGTTACAAAGTTCAAAAACAAGGAAAGAAATTAGTTCTTTCTTTAGGATACTCTCACCCGGTAGAGATGGAAGATCCGGAAGGATTAGAGTCTGTAGTGGAAGGTAATGTAATTACCATCAAGGGAATCAGCAAAGAAAAAGTTGGCCAGTTTGCGGCTGAAATCAGAGATAAGAGAAGACCTGAACCTTACAAAGGAAAAGGAATTAAATATATCGACGAAGTTATCAGACGTAAAGTTGGTAAAACCGGTAAAAAATAAAGGAGAGTGTGAACAATGGTTAGTAAAGTATCAAGAGCGAAAGTTCGTGCAAAGAAACATAGAAGATTACGTAATCATATCGTTGGTACAGCAGCAAGACCTCGTTTGGCTGTATTCCGTAGCAACAACCATATGTATGCTCAGATCATCGACGATACCGTAGGCAACACTTTGGTAAGTGCTTCTACTCTTCAGGCAGATGTAAAAGAAGGCTTAGAGAAAACCAACGACGTTGCAGCGGCAGAAAAATTAGGAACAGTAATTGGTAAAAAGGCAGTGGAAGCTGGCATTGAAGAAGTTGTATTTGATAGAGGAGGATTCATCTATCAGGGTAAAATTCAGGCATTAGCAGACGCAGCTCGTAACGCCGGACTGAAATTCTAGAGAGGAGATGAACACATGAAGCGTACAATTATTGATACAAGTGCAATGGAGCTTGAAGATAAAGTAGTATCAATCAAGCGTGTAACAAAAGTTGTTAAAGGTGGTCGTAACATGCGTTTTACTGCTCTTGTAGTTGTAGGAGACGGTAAAGGTCATGTTGGAGCCGGTCTTGGAAAAGCGACTGAAATCCCTGAAGCAATTCGCAAAGGTAAAGAAGATGCTATGAAGAAATTAGTAAGCGTAGCACTTGATGATAATGGAAGTATTACCCATGATTTCGTAGGAAAATTCGG
>R15__coassemble_854_pt1 | contig 18957 bp, 13 predicted proteins | sample R15__metabat2_high_PE_036 | metagenome-assembled genome bin R15 | reverse complement strand
GCTCGTGGGCGGAGCTGATAATCTCCCTCAAGAGCGAGAGTGTACCCAAATCGGAGACATAACAAGTTACCTTAGGACTTACAATCTCAGCAATAGAATCATAGAATTTGATGAAGCGTTCTTTTTCCATAGTTGCCAAGGTAGAGTCATTAGAGAAGAGGGCTAAAACAAACTGCTTATAGCGGTTTTTGCAAACAAGAGGAATGATTCCCGTTTCATGAAAAGTAAAGGAGGCAACATTTAACATGATTGCTAAAATATCATATTCCGGTTTGAAGGTAGAATGGTCCGACTGATAAGGATAAAGGTTAATAATTACCGTTCTAAGCAAGGTGTCAGGACCAAACACATATCCCCTTTCTGCAAGGGAAGCCAAAGCCATTGTTTGCGTTTCTTTGTTTCGGTTAAAGAGGTTTTCTACAATAGAAGACATATATAAATTATCATTATATAAGTCATGGCGACGTATTTTTGTGATATGTGCCGTAGCTCTTTTTAATAGGTCATCAATTTCTTCTTTTGTAGCCGGCTGTATCAGATAGTCAAAGCATCCCAACTTTACACTTTTTTGGGCATAGGAAAAAGAGGCGTGGGAGGTCAGCAGCACACGAAGAATAGAAGGGTAGTTTTCAAAGACCCATTGATTGAGAGAAAGTCCGTCCTCTCCCGGCATTTCTATATCGGAAAGCATGATATCAATTTGATTAGAGGAAATAATGCTTCTTGCATCATCTGCATTTGTTGCAGTAAAAACTTGCGATATACCATAATCAGCAAAATTGATACTGCTTTTTAATCCGTCTAAAACAGATATTTGGTCATCAATTAGTAAAATATTCATGGAAAAGCCTTTCTATCCTTGATAAAATTTATTTTATAAGAGGCAAGCGAATGACTGCTTTGGCACCACCCAAAGGACTGTTATAAAAAGCGTAGTCATACCCTTGTCTATAGAGGATTTCAATCCTGTGCTTCAGATTTTCTATACCCACATGTTTATCGGCATAGAGATTGGTATTGCGACTATTGAGAGTTTCCAAAATAGAGGGATGGTAACCTATACCATTATCGCCTAGCAATACCTGCATAACAGGTCCTGTCTCTAAAGTTTCCTTGGTAATTTTAATATCAAAAATTAAAAGATTCTGGTTTTCTTTGTTGTACTTTATTGTATTTTCCAAAAAGGTTTGAATCAACAAAGAGGGGACACGATATTCTAAAAGCTCTTCATTTACCTCTTTATTAAGAATTATAGGTGTGGCTCGGTCTAAGAGGATAATATTAAAGTAATCGCTCACTTCACAAAGTTCTTCTTTTAAGGTTACCATCTGTAAATTATCATGGAAGATATACCTTAAGTGGCTGGAAAAAGCAATAATCATACGTTTCATTTTGCTATAATCCCTTGTCTCCAACATACCATTTAGACTCTTTAAACAATTAATAATAAAGTGAGAGCGAGTTTGTAGTTGAAAGTATTGAAGAACCGCCCTATCTTTTTCAAAAGACTCTTTGATTACCTTATCGTTCATCTCATTTTTTAAAGTAACGAGTTCTGAGATAGCTCTATCTATTTGTCTAAACTCTACAATATTTGTAGAAGTCTGTGATATGTAAGTGTTATTGCCGGATTCTCTTAATTTATTAGTTGCCAGGCTTAATTGTTCCATAGGGTAGACCATAAAAGAATTTACCCGAAGGAGTAAAAGGATGAAAAAGACCAATAAAAGCAATATAAATAAAAGAATAAATCCCGTAGTCAGCTTTGCATAAGGCAAAAGCTCTCCTGTAGAGAAAATACCTGCAATGGAAATAGAAGTATTCTCCACCGGAATACTGCTGACAAAATATTTGGAAAACAGACGGTTATTATGATTTTTTATAGAGGAAAAAGAAATGCCATAGCCGGTGACAATATCCTTATCTGTCAAAATTTTTTCATCGTCCATAAAGAATAAGAGATTTAGGTTGGAGTTGTTTTCCTGTGCAAAGATATGGCTTCTTTTATTTAAATCTATAAGAGAAAAAATCTGTATTCCCTTGTTATGTGTGGCATAGACTAAAAATTCATGGTCCTTATAGGAGGTAAGATTCCAAAGGCCATAGGTCATAGACTTATCTTCATTAAAAGCCTTTAAGAGTAAGGCTTTATAAGTTAGCATATCATAGTTATCGTAATTATTAAAATCAGAACCGGTAACAAAAAAGGAGGTTTTGCTGTGTTGACTGTTAATAAAAATACATTCGTCGGAGGATACAAGCAAAGATAAATCCTTTTTAGTGTTATTTTCAAGGGAAATTTTTTCTATTTCTGTTAAATTAGAAAGAGATAAAAGCATAAAATCAGTATCGTTATAAATCAAATTTCTTTGATAAGAGACAATATTATTCATTTCAAGCTTTAAAGAATTATGGTAGACCACCAGTGCGGAGTTGGTGGTTTCCATTGTCTGCCTGGATATGAAAAAATAAGCAAGACAACTGTATAAGATGAGCACCAGAATCGTTGTTACAAATAAAATGGTAAAATTATGGTAGATTATTTTCTTTATAGATGCTTCTTTTGTTTTCATATTTTATCACCTCACGATGTATCATATCATAAACTTATCCACAAAAAACATATAAGCTTCTCTCATGTCAGAAAAACGACAGAAATACACAGAAAAGTGAAATTTATTCATTTTGACTATTGCATGTTGGGATAGCAAAATAGTAATAAGGAAAACTATTTTAGGAGGTTGCAATGAAAGAAGTAAGACTAAGGGTGGGAAATCCCGATGATACCAACAGAGACTATTTACCGGAGAGGATAAAGGGTTCGGATACAGTGGTAAATGAAAATGGAAACAATTCACAACCCTATATGGAAGGATTGTTAGAATGCCACGGCTTACTTGTAGATGACGGGCTGGAAGATGAATGGTATGTCTATGTGCCTAAAAGCTATGATAAAGAAAAAAAGACACCTCTTGTCTTTTCTATGCACGGAGGGATGATGACAGGATGGGGACAGGCAATCTATACCTCTTGGACTTATGTTGCCGATAGAGATGGCGTTATTGTGGTCTTTCCTAATGCAAATTATAAAAGATTCTGGCAAGTAGAATGGGGAAAATGGGCAATAGATGGAAGTGACAGCCCGGGAAGTATGGAGGGAGAACCAGAGGGTGTAAAAGCCAGTAAAGATATAAGAGACAATCATGATATTAAGATGATTCTTGCTTTGATAGAAAAGATGAAACAAGATTACAATATAGACGAAGAGCGCATTTTTATGCAGGGGATGTCCATGGGAAATATGATGACCAGTCTTTTTGCAAGACATTACGGATATCTTTTAGCCGGAGCAGCAGGTTCCGGAGCGGCTACCTTTTTAAACCTTTTGTTTACAAAAGAAGAAAAAATAATAAATAAGGGTGGTGCTCTAGCCGTTTGGCAGTCTCGACCGGAGTTAAATGATATTCCGCCACATGGACCAATTGAGAGAACGGTACACAAGTATAACAGACTCTACTGGATGAAAATAAACGGCTGTGAAATACTTCCTCAAATCAGTATCCAAGGAGATAATAATCTTGCCTTTTATAAAGGAAAGAAGGCAGATGTCGTTTACCTAGATATAAAAAATAGAGACCATGGGCAGACGCTTGATGATGCGACCCTTATTTGGGATTATTTCTTTTCAGGTATTCGACGCAGGAGCGATGGACAGATTGTTTGTACAAAGCCGGTAAAGGAAAGAAAAGGGGATGATTTTGCCTTTGCACTGGCAGACGGTGCAAAAAAAGCTTGGCTTAATAATCAGCTTGTTGAGATGACAGGAGCGGCAAGGATTTGGAAAAAGATGAAGTATCACGGTTTAGAGGGAGATGCAAAGGTCAGAGGAGAGTATCTGATGGCGCCCTTATCGTTTTTGGCAGAGGCTTTTGACTGCCATCTTAGCTACAGTGAGGATAAATTATGGGCAGGTCTTTTGTTAGGGGATAAGAGGAAGCTGGAGTTTGCCAGAGGAAGTATAGGGTGTATGATTGATAAGTCTCTTAGCCAGATGTCGGTAGAGGCAATTTTTAGGGATGGGGAACTTTATATTTCTGCCACATGGTTTGCGGAAGATATCTGTGGTATGCATAGTTCTGAGTGTGAGGGCGTCCTTTATGTGACGAATCATGCAAACAGACTGTCATCAAATATGTCAGACCTTATCAAGGATATAGTAAAGGATGAAATTTTGCCGGAAAAATATGAGGATTGGATTTAAAGGAAAGGAGCTTTTATGGGTAAAGTAGTAATTTTGCCGGGAAGACCGGACGATACAAACAGAGAATATCTGCCGGAGGCAATTATAGATTCGGATATAGTGGTAAATGAGAATGGAAATAATTCCATTGTATATCCTAAAAATTTGGAAAAACATACAGACTTTATGGGCAATGACTTTGAAAATACCTGGTATGAATATGTACCTCAAAGCTATGATGAAAGGGAAAAAACAGCCTTAGTTATATCTAATCATGGAGGCTTGATGACCGGCTGGGGGCAGTGTATCTATACCACATGGAAGCATGTAGCGGACAGAGACGGGATTATTGTTATTTTTCCGGACGCATCTTCTCGCCGTTTATGGACGGTAGAGACGGGACCTCTTGAGGAGGCGGCAAGTAAAAATATGCCGGCAAGTATGAAGCCGAATGTAGCATCAATAGAAGAAAATTGTGATGTGCATTTTGTGCGGGCATTGATAGAGTATGCCTGTGAGAAATATAATATTGATAGAGAACGTATCTTTATGCAGGGCATGTCCAATGGAAGTATGTTTACCGCACAATTTGAGAAATATTTTGGAAATATATTGGCAGGAGGGGCAAACTCGGGAGGGTCGACCCCGAATTTACGTCATTTATACAAAGAAAATATGGAAATAAAAAACTTTGGGGGACCTACACCGGTTTGGCATTCGGTCCCTGAAACCAATGGTTGTCCTCCTTTTGTGGAGTTTGATGATAATACTTGCTATAAATATTCAAGACTTTACTGGTTGTCGATAAATAAGTGCCATCCACTTCCTAAAATCAGCATTATAGGAGAAAACAACATGGCTTTTTATCAGGGAGAAGAAGCCGATTATGTCTATATGGATATTAAAAACAGAGACCATGGGCAATCCTTAGATGAGGCGATGCTTGTATGGGATTATTTCTTTTCGGGCCTTAGAAGAAAACCTAATGGAAAAATAGTGGATGAGGGTTCAAGACTGGAAAGAAAGGGGGATGATTTTGCCATTTCCCTGACAGAGGGTGCAAGTAAGGTTTGGTTTCATAATGAACTTGTGGAAATGGGAAAACCGGTTATAAAATGGAAGAAATTAAAGTACCATGGATTAAATGGGGGAGAAAAAGTCAAGGGAGAGTATGATATGTTACCGATATCTTTTCTTGCAAAGGTATTTGAAGCAACTTATACTTATTCTAAGGACGGACTTTCGGCAGAGTTGCATTTAAAGGATGGAAGATGTTTGCAGGTAGCCAGAGGCTCTATAGGCTGTGTCATAGAGGATTGTATTCGCAGTATGTATTGTGAGGCCCTTCATAGACATGGAGAGCTTTATATTTCCATTGAATGGTTTGCAAAATATATCATGAACTTACAGGTCTCTGCCTGTGCAGATGTTCTTTATATTACGGACCATCATGCAGAATTATCGGAGACCTTTGCCGCACTGATTAAGGATTTGTTGCTGGGAGATTATGGATTAAAGCAGTTAGACTGGAATAAACTTTATTAATAGCCGAAAGTAGAGGCACTAGATAATGATGTAAATGGTTTTGGCAGTGCCTGATATGAATGGAGGAAAGAAGAGGGAAGGCTATGAATTTTGATAAACTTACAGAATATTTAGAGTCACTTGAAGAAAGCTATGGAATACCGGCAAGTGATATCAAGGTGACAAAAGGGTATGAGACGGTTTATAGGCATCAGACAGGATATTCGGACTATGAAAAGACAAAAAAGGTAGATAATACAATTTTATACCGCCTGTTTTCAGCAACTAAGGTGATTACTATGGTGGCGGTGATGCAACTGATAGAGCGGGGAGAACTTGGCTTTTACGATGAAGTTAGAAAGTATTTGCCGGAATTTGGTATGATGAAGGTTGCTGACAGTTTTGTTTTTAAGTTTCCTATAGATTGGCCAAAAAGTGAGGAGGCTTGCCATTATGCTAAGAATCCTATTAGAATCATAGACCTTATGACGATGACAGCAGGACTTTCTTATGATACAACATCTGAGGAATTAAATAAGATTCGACAGGAAAATCCAAATGCGACAACAAGAGAAGTGATGACCTATATGGCAAAAATGCCTTTAATATATGAACCGGGGACCAGGTATGGTTATAGTCTGGCACACGATGTGTTGGCAGCGGTGGTAGAGGTAGTTAGCAAGAAGAGATATTCGGAGTATTTAAAGGAGAATATTTTTAGTCCTCTGGATATTAAAGATTTATATTTTCACTGGGAAGAACAAAAAGAAATATCTGATAGAATTTGTGCTATGTATATGGGTGTTTTTGGCAGTGATGAGATTACAAGGGATAATGGACTTTTATCGGGAAGCTTTAAAATTACAAAAAACTATGAAAGTGGCGGTGCAGGTCTGGTAGGAAGCGTAGATGCTTATAGCAAAATAATAGAGGCGCTGGCAAATGATGGTAAAGGTGCAAACGGGGCAAGGATTTTATCTAAAGAGTCGGTTAGGAGCTTTATGGTGTCTTATACAAAAGGAGAGATGAGCAAGGACTTTGCTCTATCAGGAAAGCTAGGATATGAGTATGGACTTGGTGTGCGTGTATTGGTGGATGAGCGCAAAGCAAAGTCTCCAAGAGGAGAGTTTGGATGGGACGGTGCAGCAGGAGCCTATGTACTGGTAGACCCGATTCATAATGTCTCTATCTTTTATGCCCAGCATATAGTAGGATTTCCAAAGGTTTATAGTGAGATACATCCGGTCATCAGAGACCTTGTATATGAGGGGCTTGAGAAAATAGATTAATGAAGTTTGGTTTATAAAATTAGAGCAAAAAAACACAGTAAATCAAAAAGGTTTACTGTGTTTTTTTGATAAGTAAAATACCTTAACCCTTTACAGCCCCCACAGTGATACCTTTTGCAAAGGACTTCTGGAAGTAAGGATATACCGCCAAAATAGGAACAATCGCAATCACAGCAATTGCCATTCGAATACTCACACTGGGGAGAGACTTTATGGAAATGCTGGGGTCAGAGTGTGACTGTAAAAACTGGATATTGCTGATAACTGTATTTAAGTAGTTTTGGATACCATAGAGGTCTCGTCTGGTAGTAATAAAGTAGACACCGTTTGTCCAGTTGTTCCAATAAGCAATCGCAGACATTAAACCGATAGTGCCAAGGATGGGTCTTGACATAGGAAGAACGATACGCAAAAGAGTTGTCATTTCGCCGGCGCCGTCCATATGGGCAGCCTCTATTACCTCATTTGGAATATTGCTGGTAAAATAGGTTCTTACCATGATGACATAGAAAGCATTCATAAGCAGGTAAGGAACAATCAGTCCTGCTAAAGAGTCGGTAATGTGAATATATTTGGAGTAAATAATATAGGTAGGAACAAAACCACCGTTAAAAAGCATTGTAAAAAACAGGAAAAAGGAAATTGCATTTCTTCCGGGAAGGTCTTTTCTTGACAGTGGGTAGGCAAAAAGTACAGTCATGGTTAGGCTTAAGATAGTTCCAAGACCCGTGATAATAAAGCTCATAATATAAGACTGGAAAATGGCGTCACGTACACTCCAAAGATATTTGTAAGCCTCTGTAGAAAAAACAGTAGGGAAAAACTTATAACCGTTTTGCACTAAAGCTTCTTCTGAAGTAAAAGAGCTGGCGATTAATAAAACAAAGGGGGCAATACATGCAAGTACCAGAAATAGCATGATAGCCGTAGTGATTATTTTAAATGGTTTGTTGCTTGAAATCATAAGAAAATTCCCTCCTTAGAATAATGAACTGTCTTTGTCAATTTTGGAAACCACTTTGTTAGCTATTAATACCAGAATAAAACCAAGCATGGATTGTAAGAATCCGCCGGCGGTAGATCGTCCAATATCATTTAGCTCCATCAGTCCTCTAAATACATAGGTGTCAATGGTCTGAGTTGTCTCATATAAAAGCCCGGAGTTTTGCGGAATCTGATAGAAAAGTCCAAAATCCGAGTAGCAAATTCTACCAACAGCAAGTAGCATAAGAGTAATAATTGTAGGTTTTAATGCCGGCAGTGTGATGTATTTAATTTGAGCCCAGACACTTGCTCCATCGACAACCGCCGCTTCATAAAAAGATTTATCTACACCAATGAGTGTGGAGTAGTAAAGGATAGAAGAATATCCAAAACTAATCCAAAGATAGACAATCGTAAGTATGATGGGCCAGTGTTTGGCTTCGTTATACCAGCTAATAGGTTCCATGCCAAGGGCAGGAAGGACAGTCATATTCAAAAATCCGTTACCTCCACTTAGGAAGGCATAAACGATATAGCTTACAATGACCATAGATAAAAGATAAGGAATCAATATAATTACCTGAGAAAAACGTTTGAAGAATTTATTTGCAATTGCATCCAGAGAAATAGCAACGACAATACCCAACAGATTTCCTAGAATAATAAATACAAGATTATAGGCTAGGGTATTTCTAAACATAACAAAGGCATCTTTGCTACTGAATAGATACTTAAAATTATCAAGTCCACACCAAGGGCTGGAAAAATATCCGAGACGATAATCAATTTTTTTAAATGCAAGAATCAGACCGAACATAGGTCCATAGTTATTAACAAGTAAATAGATAATTCCGGGAAGAAGCATAAGATAGAGAGGAAGATACTTCCTTAGCAAATGCTTCTTGGTTTTATTTTTTTGTGCCTTCATATTTGCCTCCTGCAACACAGATTTTATAGTTTAAAGTTAGTATAAGGATTTAAGAAAAGACTTTCTGTAAAAAAACTGTGCTAAGCTATTATTTTTTTGACATGGTAAACTGGAAAAACGATGATTCATGACAAAAAAATGATAGAGCAGGGAGCTTTTTGTTTGCTACTATTTATTCATCGAAAATATGAAATACTATTTAAAGTATGGAGGGTAAAGATGAAGAAAAAAGTAGTTTCCTTGATGATGGTGATGACAATGGCTTTAGGAACACTGGCAGGGTGTGGCTCTAAGGCAGCAGAGCCTGCAAAAAAAGGCGATGTAGCAAGTGAAAGTGGAAGTCTTCCAGTTGTAAGAGTTCCTTATACTATCCTTTTTGATGCTTATGATGAACAGATTGTAGAGGATGCCTTAAATAAGATTATGGTAGAAAAAGCACAGGCAAAGGTGGATTTGGTAGGGATTACCTTTGGAGAGTGGAGCAACCAGTTAAATCTTTTGCTTTCTACAGACAGCAAAGATTCCTTGGATTTGTTTAGTTCTTTTTGGTATGCGCCGGTTTCCAACTTGGCGGCAAACGGTCAGTGTATGGACTTGACTGAGCTTTTGGATTCTGAGGGGAAAGAGATAAAAGAATTGTTTGCTGGAGAGATGGCAGACTACTTAAAGTGTGGAGAGATTGATGGCAAGCTTTATGGTATTCCAAGTTTATATGCTTATTGTACAGAAAATCAGTATCTGGTTCGCACAGAGGATGCCAAGGCTGCCAATATTAACTGGGATGAGGTAAAAGATTTTAAATCTATGTCTGATACGATTTTAAAGTTAAAAGAGGCAAATCCTGACAAGCATTTTGTTCCGGGTTCAACAGACCCTTACTGGGTACCAAAGAGTATTGATTATTTGGGGGATACAAATTACCTTGGGGTGCTTTTAGATCCGACAAAGAGCACAAAGGTAGAAAACTTCTATGAATCTGATTATTTTGTAGAATGGCTTGAGAGTGTAAAGAAGTGGAAAGAAGCGGGAGCTATCAGTCCTGACCCACAGTCTAACACCAATCCGTCTCTTATGAACCTGCTTATGGGAGTAACGGATGGAACACCGGGCTATGCGTGGGATGCACAGACAGGTATCAAGAATACAGCGGCACAAAATGGTATTGAGGTTGTAGGTTCTGCGGTATCTGAAGCCTTGTCTACCACATCCGATGTTACCACCTATATGTGGCATATCAGTACATTTTCAAAAAATCCGGAAGCTGCTATGCGAGTGTTAAAAGTGCTTTATACAGATGCAGAGGCTGCAAACATCGTAGCAAACGGACTTGAAGGACACGAGTATGAGTTAACTGAAAATGGACAGATGACTTATCCTACAAAGGAAGACGGAACAAAGGCTGCCATGTCTGATCTGGGATGGGCAGCAAGTTCTATGGCTTACTGGCCAAATGTAATGCTTTGTAAAACATGGGATTATGAAGAGACGGATGTTTACAAAAAAATGGAAGAAAAAAATAAGACCTGTAGTAAGTCTTTAGCCCTTGGATTTTCTTTTGATTCGGAACCGGTACGTGACCAGATGACTGCTTGTAACAATGTAGTATCCAAATATTACTCATCACTTACCAACGGTGTGGTGGATATTGATGCGGTTCTTCCTCAGTTCCAAAAAGAATTAAAAGATGCGGGGATTGAAAAGATTATCGCTGAAAAACAAAGCCAGCTTGATAAATGGCTTGAAGCTAAGTAAGTTTTATTTTTAGGATAAGCTGGGAGAGGTATTTTTTGCCTCTCCATTTTTCTCTGAAATTTTATTTAGGAAAGGTATCCTTATGTGTTTGAAGATTTTTTCATAGAAAATTATATGTTTTTAGCACATAGTGATAAATGGGAGGTGAAGAATGGGCAAGACAAAAGAGATAGAAAAACTATGGAATCTGCACTATATATTAATTTTGATTGTAAATGTACTCAGTGCCTTTTCCTTTTATATGGTAGCGACCATATTATCAAAATATTTGGTGGGAATCGGGACAAGTCTTGCGATGGCGGGATTTATTACCGGTTTGTTTTCCATCACGTCCTTGTTTTGTCGCCCCTTTAGCGGGATTATGGCAGATAGATTAAGCAATATTAAGCTTTTAAAAGTCAGTAATATTTTTATGTGTATAGGTCTTTTAGGCTTTACTTTTACAAAAAGTATCCCTTTTTTAATTATTTTTCGTATTGTAAACGGTATCGGTTTTGCCTTTAGTGGAACTTGCCAGATGGCTCTAGGTGCAAAGTACATTCCTAAAAATAAAATGGGGGAAGGTATCGGTTACTTGGGACTTGGAATGGTCTTAGCTTCCGCCGTGGCACCGGGGCTTGGTCTGGCGATTGCTCAGAGTAGAGGGATGAGTTTTACCTTTATGGCTTCCGCCCTTCTTATTGCGATTTCTTATTTGGTTTTGTTTGCTTTTGGAAAAGAAGAAAAAACAGTTGAGAAGAAGAAAATTACATTTTCGGATATATTGGCAATAGAAGCTTTGCCTTATACCTATGTAGCAGGAATGTTTTCTTTTACCAATGGAATCATTGCCGCTTATTTGGTTATGTTTGGGGATGAATTGGGGCTTAGGGGGATTAGTATTTATTATACAGTTTATGCGGTTGTCTTATTTATTGTTCGACCTTTTTCCGGAAAGTTAATGGATAAAAAGGGAATTCGAGTGACCGTTATTCCGGGGCTTGTACTTACGGCTCTTGCTATGTTTGCCCTGGGATTTGCAAGGTCAATACCGGTAATTTTGGTAACGGCAGCCCTTCGGGCACTGGGGCAGGGGGCGGCTCAGCCATCTCTACAGGCAGGCTGTATTAATAGAGTAGGAAGAGATAGAAGTGGAGTGGCAACCAGTACCTATTTTTTGGGGGGAGATGTTTGCCAAGGTTTTGGTCCTATGATAGGAGGAGTGGTTGTGGGAGCTTTTTCAGGTTTAAGAGGATATGTTCTTGTTTTTAGCCTATGTTCTCTACTGCTTCTGATAGCCGCAGCTTATTTTACATTTTTTTCAAGAAATCGAAAAAAGGAGATTGAAGCATGAGAGAAATAAAACTGATTCCGGGGATTTCTAGAGATGAGAACAGGGATTATTTACCGGGCTATTTAAAGGAAAGTTCTTTTGTAGTCAATGAGAATGGAAATAATTCTCAGGTTTATCCTAAAAACCTGAAAGAGTACAGAGAAAAGATAATAGACGATATAGTGGATGAATGGTATGTCTATGTTCCGGATTCCTATGACTCCCAAAAAAAGACACCTCTTGTTTTTTCCATGCATGGAGGACTTATGACCGGCTGGGGACAGTGCATTTATACTTCTTGGAGCCATGTGGCAGATAGAGAAGGCTTTATTGTGGTCTTTCCAAATGCTCATATAAAAGGCTTTTGGCAGGTGGAATTTACGCAAAAGCAAAAGGAATGCCTGGCAGCTACCGATATAGGAGGGACAAGTATTTTAATGCATGCCTTGCCGGAAAATATAGAAGACGGATTCGATGTGAAAAAGGTTTTTTATCTGTTAGATAGATTAAAAGAAGAATATAATATAGATGAAGAACGTATTTATATGCAGGGAATGTCTTTTGGAAATGCTATGACTTGTATGATGGCAAGGTATTTTGGGAATAAATTTGCTGCTATGGCAGGTTCGGCGGGACCGACCAATGTAGAACTTTTATGGGATAAGGACTTTCAACATCCTATAAATCAGGCGGGACCGGTTAATATATGGCAGACAAGGATGCACTTAGACCAAGGACCTCCGGGAGAAATTGTAGATGTCCTAGAAAGCGTTAAGAAAAACCGTGAGTATTGGCTTACAGTCAACGGGTGTGAAGAGTATCCCGAGATTCGTATTGAGGGAGAAAATAACTTTGCTTTTTATAAGGGAAAAAAGGCTGATTTTGTTTTTCGAGATGTCTATAACAGAGACCATGGGCAGACTTTTGATGACGCAGAATATGTTTGGGATTATCTCTTTTCCGGATGTAGAAGGAGAGCAGATGGAACCCTCTATTACACGGAGACACTGGACAAAGCTGTTGGAGATGAGGTATCTTTTGCGGTAGGAAATGATTGCAGGGCGGCATGGGTAAACAACCAAAGGGTAGAAATGCCACAGAAGTCTTTTTTAAAGCAAAAGATAAAATATCACGGGCTAAAGGGTGATGCGCTTGTACGTGGAGAATATGTCATGGTAGCAGCAGAGTTTATGGCAAAGCTTTACGCAAAAAGCTATGAGGAAAAAGAGGACTGGGGACAAATGACACTCTTAGACGGCAGGGTAGTACAGATTGCCGGAGGTTGTATTGCAGCTACGATTGATAATAAGGTCCGCTGTATGTTGGTGGAGGCAGAAGAAAGACAAGGGCATCTTTTTATTTCAGCAGAATGGTTTTTAAGAGAACTTTTAAATTATCAGACCAGTAGCTGGGATGGAGTATGTTACGGAACTGACCATTATTCGATACTTTCCTGCAATATGGCAAAAATTATCGCAGATATCTGCAAGTAGCAAGGAGGAAGTTTTATGAGTTTTCAGTATAATGACAGATTGGTGTGGCCTGAGGGCAAAAGAAAGGCTTTTACATTAAGTTATGATGACGGGGTAGAGCAGGATATACGTTTTATAAAGCTTTTAGACAAATATCGGATAAAGGCAACCTTTAACTTAAATTCGGGTTTGTTTGGGAGACCCGGCCGTGTGGCAGCCGGAAAAAAAGAAGTGGCGCATAATAAGTTAAAAGAAGAAGAGATAAGAGAAACATATAAAAACCATGAGCTTGCAGACCATGGAAAAGACCACTGCTGTATGGTAGGTATGGATATAGCATGCTGTGTGGAGGAAATTTTGGAGGGAAGAAAGGGCTTAGAAAAAGTATTGCAAAAACCTGTGACAGGTTTTGCCTATGCTTTTGGAGCCTATGATGAAAATGTTATTAAGGCTCTTTTAGCATGTAAGATTGCTTATGCCAGAACGGTAAAGTCGACAGGTCAATTCTCTCTTCCTGAAAACATGCTCACCTGGCATCCTACCTGTCATCATAATGATAAGGAATTAAATACCTTGGCAGACAGCTTTTTATCAGATGAAATTTATATGGATATGAAAAGCCCGGCAAAGCTGTTTTATGTATGGGGACATAGCTATGAATTTGACCAGGATGATAATTGGGATATGATAGACAGCTTTTTAAAAAAGATGTCCGGTCATGAAGATGTCTGGTATGCAACGAACAAGGAGATTTGTGACTATATAGAGGCTTTTAAGCGCTTGGTATTTACAGTGGACGGACAATTTGTTTATAACCCGACTGCCACTACTTTATTTGTGGGAGGTACATTTACAGACTCTTATATAAGAGTAGGAGCAGGGGAGACAAAGGAGCTACTTCCTAAAATCGAGATGTAGTGTAAAATAAAGGAGAAAATGAAATTATGAATCAATATATATTTGAAGAAAAAAGACCTGTTATTGAAACAAAATATGGAAAGCTGCGAGGCATTAGCTATGGAGGATTAAATATTTTTATGGGTGTGGATTATGCCAGAGCCAAACGTTTTCAGATGCCAAGGGAGGTAGAAGCCTGGGAGGGCATTAAAAATGCTTATCAGCACGGACCTATTTCCAAACAGGTCTTGGCATTAAAACCCTTTTATACCTATAGGGGACTTCATATGCTGGAGACAGAGAGTGAAGATTGTCAAAATCTAAACATTTGGGCACCCAAGTCAGGTGTAGAAAAAAAGCCGGTATTTGTCTGGATACACGGCGGTGGGTTTTTCGGAGGAAATGCCTTTGAGGAATATTCCTTTGAGGGTGCCAATATGGCTCGTCACGGAGATGTTGTTTTTGTGTCTATCAATCACCGCTTAAATATTTTGGGGTATTTAAATCTGGACCAGTACGGAGAGGAATTTAAGGATTCTCCTAATGTAGGTATGGGAGACTTGGTTATGGCTCTAAAGTGGATTCATGAAAATATAGCTGCATTTGGGGGAGACCCAAAGAATGTGACCATATGTGGACATTCCGGCGGTGGCGGAAAGGTGCAGGCACTTTTCCAGATTGAGCAGGCAGCACCTTATTTTCAAAGAGGAATTTGTCTAAGCGGAGCAAGAACTTCCCAGGCGTATAACTTAGATGATGGAAGTTCCAGCAGGGAAACTGCAAAAAAGATGATGGATTACTTGGGAATTACAAAAGACAATATTAAAAAGGTCTATGAGGTTTCCTATGAAGATTTGTGTCAGGCTTTAAAATCAACAGGAACGAATCCTATCGACTGGTCGCCGATTCCTAATGATTATTTTCCGGGATTTCCGGCAGAAGTAGGTCTTATGCCCTTTTCAAAGGACAAACCTATGATGTACGGCTCTGTTTTGGGGGAAATGCCTACAGTATCCTTAAGTTATGATGAAAAGCTTGCTTTAAATGAGGATGAGGAAGGAAAGATTACCTTTTTAAAGGAACGCTATCAGGAGGACTGTGAAGAGCTTATGCAAATGTTTAAAGAGGCATATCCTGACCATGACATCTTAGATTTGGCATACATGGACAGTCGCTGCCGTCGTGCGGTGATAAAGTCTGTGAAAGCACATCTGGATGCGGGCTGTACGGAGGTTTATAGTTTTCTGGCATCTTACACAGTGCCGGAGGGAGGACGTATTCCTATATGGCATGGAGGTGAGGTTGCCTATATCTTTAGAAATGAAGATAGGGTCTATGTGTTAAATGAAGAAGAATACGGTCAAAAGTATTCCGAGACTTTAAGCACCATGGTTCTAAACTTTGTAAGAGAAGGGGATCCTAATTGTCAATATCTCCCGACTTGGCATAAGGTAGAAAAAGATAAGCTTCATACTATGATTATAGATAGAGAATGTAGAGAGGTTACCAATCATGATTTGGAACTGGTAGAGCTTTTTGACAAGGTCAATCCTAAATTTGTGCTAAATTTTGATTTAAAGTAGCAAAATTGCTTAAAAAGCAGTAGTGGGGGAAATCTTATATAAGGTGGTATTACCTTAAGGGGTGAGGGATTTTTTGGTGTTGAACCATCGAAATAAACATGGTACTATTGCCAAGATAAATTTTAATTATCGAGAGGAGAAAAAGATGAACAAAAATTTAATGGAGTTGCAGTTGGATTACAAAATAAGGGAATGCGAAGATCTTGCAAATATCCCACATGGAGATATGCCCGGAGATAAGGTAAGTATTGAATCGTCTCATCAGGAAAAGGCGAAAGTGATTTTTCCGGAATTGCTTAAAAGAGTAAAAGAGGCTGCAAACACGGAGAAAAAAGTTGTGATTACAGTTTGCGGAGGATCAGGCGTAGGAAAGTCTGAGATTGCATCTTTGCTTACCTACCATTTTAGACAAATGGGGATAGGCTGTTATACTTTATCAGGGGATAATTATCCTCACAGAATCCCTCTATATAATGATGCAGAAAGACTTAGAGTATTTAGAACAAATGCTATCAGGGGAATGATTGCAGATGGGGACTACAGTGAAGAGAGATTTGAAATTATCCATAAATACCAGGTGGAAAATAAAGATGCAGACAAGAAAAATGCCGTGGAGTATCCGTGGTATGAAAGCTATTTAAGAAATGGTGCAGCAGGCTTGCAGGGATATTTGGGAACAGAAAATGAGATTAATTTTTCTGAAATTCAAGAGATTGTACAAAAATTTAAAAGTGGGGAAGAAAAAATCTGGTTAAAGAGAATGGGAAGAGAAGATAGCGAACTTTGGTACCAGGAAGTGGATTTTTCTGCCACAGATATTTTGATTATTGAATGGACACATGGAAACAGTAAAAATTATGAGGGTGTAGATATTCCTATTTTGCTAAATAGTACACCGGCAGAAACTTTGGAGCATAGAAAAAGTAGAAATAGAGATGGCGCTGTGGACAGTCCTTTTACCATGTTGGTTCTTGAATTGGAGCAGAATTTATTAAGAAGGGATGCTCATAAGGCACAGATTATTTTGTCTAAGAATGGAGAGCTTTTAACATATGAAGACTATGCAAAGTTGATGGACGGAGAGGAAAATGAATATGGAAAATAAAAAGATAGATATCACACCTATGCTGAATGCATATCCGGACAGTGTAGGCAGCAATATGGAGGGAATCCTTTCTTTTTTACAAAAAGAGGAAGCGAAAGATATTTTTGGCAGTTTTTATATTTTGCCAAGTGTTTTTAATACAGATCTTGATAGGGGATTTTCTATTATTGACTATCATTTAAATGAAGTGTATGCAAAAAATGAGGATTTTGATAAGTTAAGAGAATTGGGGATTAACTTAAAGTTTGATTTTGTTTTGAATCATGCTTCGGTTTTATCAGAGCAGTTTCAGGATATTATAAAAAATGGGCAGGATTCTAAGTATAAAGACTTTTTTATCAACTGGAATAAATTCTGGGAAGGTAAGGGGGAAATGACCCAAGAAGGCTATATCCAGCCGGATGCAGCATTGATTAAAGATATGTTCTTTAGAAAACCGGGACTTCCTATATTAATGGTTAGGATGCCAAACGGAGAGGATATTCCTTATTGGAATACTTTCTATCAGGAAGTTAAATACGATAAGGTAGGGGAGCAGGATTTAATGCAGTCTCTCCATCTTCAGTATCTGACAGCTTTAGAAATATCGAAAAGAGTAAATCAGCAGTTGGAAGAGGAAGTAAGTCCAAAAGATATTGATTTAGGTGAATTTGGAAAGTATAAAGATAAAGTTGTTGATTATATAGAGTCACATAGAAAATATTTAGGTCAGATGGACTTAAATATTAAATCCCCCCTGGTTTGGGAATATTACGACAATACATTAGCTACTTTAGCGGGTTACGGAGCAAAGATTGTTAGATTGGACGCTTTTGCCTATGCACCTAAAGAAGCGGGTGAAAAAAACTTCTTAAACGAACCGGGAACTTGGGATTTGTTGGAGAAGGTTCAAGACAATGCCGATAAATACGGATTAACTTTACTTCCGGAGATTCATTCCAGCTATGCGGAAAAAACCTTTGAAGTTTTGGCTCAAAAAGGGTATATGACTTATGACTTCTTTCTTCCGGGACTTTTAATCGATGCATTTGAAGAGAAAAGCGGTCATGTGGTTGAAAAATGGGCAAAAGAAATTTTGGATAAAAAGATTAATGTAGTCAATATGCTTGGTTGTCATGATGGGATTCCTTTACTTGATTTAAAGGGATTGATAGCAGATGAGCAGATAGAGAAACTGATTGATACGGTTGTTGGACGAGGGGGATATGTAAAAAATCTCCATGGACAAAAAAACATGTATTATCAGGTAAATGCGACTTACTACAGCGCTTTGGGAGAAGATGATAAGCGAATGCTGATGGCAAGAGCGGTTCAACTATTTATGCCGGGGAAACCACAGGTATGGTATTTGGATCTTTTTGCGGGAAAAAATGACCATGAGGCAGTAAAACAAGCCGGAGCAGGTGGACATAAAGAGATAAATCGAACAAACCTTAGTTTGGATAAAATCGAAGATGCTTTGGATAAAGAGGTTGTTAATTTGCAATTGGATATGCTTCGCTTTAGAAAAACATTTCCGGCTTTTGAAAGCATGGACGCTATTAATGTCCAAACCGATGGCAGTGTGATTTGTTTTACATGGGAAAATAAAGGGTATATAGCAAAGCTTGTGGCTGATTTTGCTACAAGTGAATTTAAGATAGAGGGAATTAATCCTGAGGGAGAAATCCTATATTCTTTAAATCGTATTCTTGACTAGACTCATTAAGTGACTTATAATCATGGCAAGCAAATCAAACTTTTGCGCAGTAATGTGTTAAAATAATTTTTGGCGGATGAGAAGATTTGTCGGTGCAGCTGTTAAATCATGTAGAACAAGAGGTAGTAGATATGGGCGGAAAAACAATTTTTGATAAAGTATGGGACAGACA
>R15__coassemble_809_pt1 | contig 19871 bp, 13 predicted proteins | sample R15__metabat2_high_PE_036 | metagenome-assembled genome bin R15 | reverse complement strand
AGCTCGCATTTAGAGCTCAGAAAGGGGTAAAGGGGAGGAATATCCTGACTGTTTTCTTCCGTTCAAACCCAATTTCCAACCCCTCCCAACCCCCATTTTTTAGCCCTCTGAATTTTTCAAAGGTCTCTTATAGGGAAATTCCGTCTTCGGAGATCATAAAGACTTCATTCTTGAGGATCCTAAAATCGTTGAGAGCAATTGACCTTGCAAAAGAGTAAAGGTTATTTTATGCGTTGCATTTCGCGCCGAATGGCATGAAGAAAATCTTGCCGGAAGCCTTCTTCTATTGGGTTAAGACAAGTGAGTTGTTATAAAAAAACAAGTGATTAGATTTTGGCAGTGAAACCATTTTATTGCCAAAATCTAACCATTATAATACACAATCATTGTTACGTCTTTAGTGTCGCCATTTGGGTCTGAGATTTTGTGAACGGCTATTTTCTTCTTTATCTTGGACAGGAAGTTGTTCATTCTTTATCCTATCTGCATGACTGTGGTCGGACAAATCCTCTTCTTGCTTTATTCCCTCCGTTTCTTTATCTTCTTCAGGCGGTGCAAGCGTAAGGGCAATCTTCCTGTCCAGTTCGGCTGCCTGACCTTTGAGGGATCGAAGTTCGTCCTCTTTCTTCCAAGAACCACTCGCAATGGCGGTATAGACCTCCTTGTTGACTGATACTTTTGCCATCTCCTTTTCTTGGGTCTCTATGACCTTCGGAATGCGTTCCAAGGCGTTGATAAAGTTTTGGCAGGCGAGTTTAGGGTCGGTTGCTAACTTACCGTTGTTGTGGGTGTAGTAGATGTTTTCCTGCCCCTTGACAAAGAAGCGGTTCACCGAGCAGTCGAACAGATTCTTTGACGAGTTTTCTGTCTTAACCATAATGGAAAAGCCGTAAATCTCGCCAATCTTGTTGTACTCGCCATTGGTGCGGGCTTTCTCCTCTATTTCCTGCAGACGTGCGGCGATTGCCTTTGTGTCGGTGCAGTTTTCTACTCCCTTGATGGTGAGTTTATTGACGGGATTGCCATCCTTGTCACGCTCCACACGCTTTTCAAAGCAAGCCAAGTCCGTTTTCGCTTCCTTGATTTTCTCTGTATGGAAAGCGATGGAATGATCAATCTCTGCCAACTTGCCCGTTGCGGCATCACGCTCCTTTAGGTAGTTCTTCCGTTCCGACTCTAAAGTCGTAATCTTCTTATCCAGTTTGGCTTTCTCCAATAAGTCGGTATTGCCCGAAAGCACGGCTACATATTCAGAGAAGTTCATCCCGCTGTCCTCGTCCATCGATCCCTCGTCAATGGTACGGCTGCCAAGTGTGTTTGTCTTTAACTGATTGATGAAAAGCTGCTTGTTGTGCAGCAGGTTGAACTTGTAACTATCCAAAGAACGCTCCACAGCATAGATAATTACATCAACTTTGTTATCAGCAAAATCCTTGGCGATAAGGTTTCCCTTACGTACGGCTCGCCCGTTGCGTTGCTCCAAGTCTGACGGTCGCCAAGGCATATCAAGGTGATGCACGGCTACGGCACGTTGCTGGGCATTCACGCCTGTACCGAGCATGGACGTAGAGCCGAAGATGATACGGATATCGCCCTTATTCATCGCATCCACCATTGCTTTCTTTGCTTTCTCGTTCTTGCACTCCTGGATAAAGCGTACCTCGTAGGACGGGATACGGTAGTCTTCCACCAATTTTCTCTTGATTTCCGAATACACGTTCCATTCGCCGGGCTTGTAAGTCCCCAAATCGGGGAACACGAACTGCGTACCTTTCTGTGCATCGTACTTCTGATAATAGTCGTTGAGCAACTTCGCACAATGGCTCGCCTTGTTGTCGATATGATCCGAGTAACCCTCCAAATCAATCATACGTAAATCAAGGCTCATCTTCCTCGCATAATCAGTCATTTAGAATTAAGGGGAACAGGGGGAAATGGAAGGAATGTAACTATTTGAAATAGTAGTATTTAGCATTTTCCTGCTATTATCAGGGTAAGCAAGAAAGAGCAGAAAACGGCAGGAGTTCCGTTACCAAATCGTAACCCATCACGGAAAAGGCAAAAAGGGGTTACGAATAGCGTGTAAACAACTGTGCCATAGGTTTTTATTCTTCATCTTTCATTTTTCTGCATCGCTCATGAGCACTTGTTCATCTGTACCTTTGCAAGCAAAGGAAATTTAGAGAAAACGACAGAAAAATGAAAGAAAACAAACTGAAAGTGTCTTTCTTCGTTCAGGCAAGACGAACCGACAAGAAAGGACTTGTACCTGTCATCGGGCGTATCTCAGTGGGCAGAACCCATTCGGGCTTCTCCACCAAGTGCAAAACTCCTCTATCACTATGGGACAGCCGCAAGCAGAGGCTCATCGGCAAGAGTGCAATGGCGGTGTCCGTCAATCAGAAACTCGGTGAATGCACTGCACTCATCCACTCACGCTTTCACGAACTCAGTGAAAGAGGAGAATCCTTTACCGCCACAGACGTGAGGGATGCCTATCAGGGGCAAATCCACCGTCAGACACTCCTCTTGGAGAGTTTCGGGGATTATCTCACACAGACAAAGGAGCGTATCGGCATTGACCGAGCCTTGAAGACTTTCAAGCTCCGTACCTACCAGCTATCTTTGCTCCGTGAGTATGTACAGAAGAAACACAAGGTAAGCGATATTCCCCTTTCACTGTTAGACAAAGCCTTTATAGAGGGCTTCGAGTATTATCTCACCATCGACCGCAGACTGAAAAGGAGCAGCGTATCGAGTGCCCTGTCTACCTTGCAGACCATTGTCCGCATGGCGGTGAAGAAAGGCGTGCTGGACTTTTATCCGTTCTTGGACTACAGCTATGAACGCCCCAAAGGAGAGCCGAGAAGCATCACACAAGACGATCTGCAACGCATCATCGACTTGGAGATTGAATGGGAAAACTACCGCATTGTGCGTGATTTGTTCGTCTTCTCCTGCTTTTCCGGGCTGGCAATCTCTGATGTGCGCAATCTCAGAGAGGAAAACATCGTCTTGGAAGAGGGTGAACTTTGCATCAAGGGCAGACGAATGAAGACCAAGACCCCATATCGTGTGCAGGTGCTTCCCCCTGCTTGGGCGATCATGGAGCGGTACAGAGGAAAGCGTGCAGGCTTTGTCTTTGACGTGCCGACCACCGACATTATCCACAACGGCATGCACCACCTACAGAGAAGCATCGGCATGGAAAGCCCACTGACCTTTCACATGGCACGACATACCTTTGCATCACTTATCACGCTCTCTGCAGGTGTTCCTATTGAAACGGTAAGCCGAATGCTGGGACACACCAACCTGAGAACAACACAAGTATATGCGGCGGTTTCCTCCGAGAGAATCCATCGGGATATGCAGAAAGTACAGCAACGCATACAAGAGACATTCACCTTAAAACTTTGACATTATGGCACGAAGTACATTCAAGACCCTCTTCTATATCAACCGTTCCAAAGAGAAGAAGAACGGCAAATGCCCGATTATGGGACGCATCACCATAGCCGGTGAGCAGGTGCAATACAGCACAGGCAAGGAAACCGCCCCTGAACTCTGGGACAGCAGGAAGGGACGATGCAAGGGTACGGGCGAAGAGACTAAGGAAATCAACCGCTATCTCCAAGCCAAAGAGGAACAAGCCAAAGCGAAGTACCAAGAATTGGTATGGCAGCGTGGCTATATCACCGCCGAGCTGCTGAAACGTGAACTCATGGAAGAGGACAAGCACAAAGGTTTTCTTTTGGAGGAAGCACACCTCTTCATTGAAGAAAAGCGTCCCTGCGTGGGGGTGACAGTTGCTAAGCCGACCTTTGCCAACTACCTCTATGCCACACAGCTTATCGAGTCTTATCTGCGTGAGCGTTTGGGGCTGGAGGATATTCGCTACTCCCAATTGGACTATGGCTTCATCGAGGGAATGGACTTCTACCTCAAATCAGAGCGCAAACTCTCCCTTGCCACCATTCAGATTGTGGTCATCTTCCTGCGGAAACTCATCGGCATCGGGCATCGGAAGAAATACATCCGCATCGACCCCTTTGTGGATTACAAGGCGGAACGGCCCCACCGCACACGCAGGTATCTCACTACGGAGGAACTGCAACGAGTACTGCAAACACCCATCTTGGACAGACAGTTCGAACGTGCAAGGAAACTCTTCCTTTTCTGTGCCTTCACGGGACTGGCACGTGTGGATATGCAACGGCTCAAACCGAAGCATATCATCCGCAATGCCGACGGCACGGAGGAAATCCGCATCAAAAGGCAGAAAACGGACGTGGAAGCCATCATCCCACTCCTGCCTATTGCGGGGCAAATCCTCTCGCTCTATATCAAGGACAAGAAAGCGGACGACTTGATATTCCCCAATCTCACAATTAGGAAAGCATCTTTAGCTTGTGTGAACATCGGGCAGATATGCCGAATAGAGAAAGGCTTGACCTTCCACATGGCTCGCCACACGTTCTCGACCACGATTTGCCTTTCCAACGGCATATCAATGGAAACACTCAGCAAGATGCTCGGACACAGCAATATCGGCACGACACAAATCTATGGAAAGATAACCGACCACAAGATACAGGAGGATATGACGGCTCTATCACATAGAGAACGATCAGTCTTTGATGGTTATTGCGAATCCATCGCACGGCAGAACTAAATGCGATCTGTTCCCTTATAGGTGTATTCCCCTAAAAGCGCCTGAAGCCGTTATCGGTCGGGCAAAGGTATGGCGGTTGCCCTTATTCCTTGCAAGGTCAAGCCCTGTGGATGGAGCGAAAAATCTCCACCGCAGGGTTTTCCTTTAATATTCCAGTGTCGCATTGTTCCAATCCATAGTCTTTTCCGTGCGGTTGTATTTTTCACCCCAACCTTGCAGGAATGGGCTAACCGCCAAGAGAAAAGCCCGAACGAATACGGCATACTCAGGCTCTTTGGACGCAAAAAGCGACAAGGCAAATAAGCAATCGGACAACCAGGCAACGCTCTCTTGTTCGCTCTTTCAATCGATCGGCATCTCGAACCATAGAAACATCTTCCGATCTCTCGGTAGATAAACCGGTCGCTTTCTCAAAAGGTCGAAAAGTAGAATAATCTATTTCTCAAACTAACGAATGATCGATATGACGAACAATCGAACGTTCGAGACTTACTTCCTTAAATTTTCCCCGTTATGGAACGATCCGGAACCTCATCTCATTACCGCAATATAAGCGACTTTGGTCTTGCCTTTTCCTTTATTACCATTCTCCCTCCCTGCTTCTCTCCGCACCTTTCTTCCTCGCTTTTATGGGCTTACCTTTGCACCCGACAGAGACGGCAACAGAGGGCATCGTGGCTTGTTTGCCGACCAATGACAACGTAATCAAAAGAAAACAGAGGACAATGAAACTTATCATCATCGACCGCAAGGCATGGGAGCGGCACTGCTCCGAGTTTGCAGAATTTATCCACCGTATTGAACAGCTTATCGGCAATCCGCCCGAAACGGACGAATGGCTCGACAACGAAGCTGTGTGCCGCAGGCTCGGCATCAGCAAGCGTACCCTGCAATCATACAGAGATACAGGTAAAATCCCTTTCTCTATGATTGGGCACAAGTGCTATTACAAGGAAAGCGACATCACGGAGTTGCTGAGTACAGACATGGAATAATCTCAAATACAAAATGAACTATGGCAGAGAATGAAATCATTACACAGCAAGACCCGCACATGCAGATGTTTGCACAACTAACAGAGGGTATTTTGAAGAAGTTGGAGCGTTATTGTGCAACGGCTCGCCCGATGCTGGGCGGAGAGGTTTACCTTACAGGCGAGGAAGTATGCAGGCTGTTACGGCTGAGTTCACGAACTCTTCAGGAATATAGGGACAACGGTACGATAGCCTACTGCAAAATTGGGGGCAAGATACTTTACAGGCAGAGTGATATACAAGCCATGCTCGAAAGGTATTATTATCCCGTTGTCAGGAAATAGCAAAAGGAAGCAATAATCAAGTTATGACCAAAATCAAGAAGTTAGTTGGTCAGTTGGTCAAAAGGTCGGTTTAGGCTTAGGTCAAAACTGACTGACCAACCGACTGACTAACTTACCAATTGACTGATTGACTTACTGACCGATTGACTAACTTACTGACTTAACTAAGTCAATAAGTCTTGACTTTGGTCAGAAAGAATCGGTAGGTAATATCAACAGCAAATGTGTCATTTCTTGATATTGGCATCCTAAGTTAATATGCAAATAAAATGATGAAAAAATGAAGAAAAATAATTCACATGTAGCCTTAGATACTCATTATGAGCACCTAAAATGGACTTTCATACCCAATGGCAGTTCTCTATTTATGTTAATGCAACAAGAAAAAAGAAATTCTCATCTTATAGATGTCCCTTGTATAAAGAGTTTTCATATTGGGATTTTACAAATAGGCATATTTTTGTATATCCACAAATGGACTTCCTCTCTTAACAATGGCAAATACACGGGCTATCAGTTTATTCCTTACAATATTGATTGTTGCCATTTTAGACTTTCCCTCTGCTTGCCTGCGAACATAGTAGTTATGCAGTTCAGTATCAAAATGAATAGCTGTCATCGCCGCCAAATGAAGAAGTCGCTTCATCTGTTGGTTGGCTATGGAGCTTACCTGTGTCCTGGCATGGACACTTGTTCCGGATTGATATTCAAAGGGAGAGATACCGGAATAGCAGGCAAATTTTCGCCAATTTTCAAACCTTGTGAAATTACAGGTATACACTATCAAGAACGAGGCAACGATGAATCCTATTCCCTTGACAGTCGTGATAAGTTCAAAAGTCGTCTTCAGTTCTTTGTTCGCCATGATGATAGACCTTATCTCCCTTTCCAGTTCATGCACCTCATTCTTGAGAGTAGAGATAATATTCTCATAGACAGAGGTCAATACGGGGAGTTCTCTATCCGGTATAACCCTAAACAATTCGTTTCGAGAGGTAATATAGCCGCCCATGTTTCTCATCATCTTATCGCGCATTGCCAGCAAGGAATGAAGTTTCCTTATATCCTCGGCAGGAAGCGATGTCGGTATTACCCTGTCGTTGAAGCGATAGGCAAACTCCGCTATCCGCTTAGCGTCTATTCGGTCGTTCTTCCCTCTGGTAATACCCAACGATCGTTTGATATCCAACGCAGGAACCATTGCGTAGGTAATGTGTTCACGTTCAAGAAACAGAGCGAGAGACAGCGAATACAGACCGGTGTGTTCAAAGCAAACAAGCAGCGATTCCAAAGTTTCTCCAATGTGCTCCTTAATCCACCGGATAAGCTGTTTGAAACCAGATTCTTCATTCCTGAATTGGCGATGAATACGAGATTCTCTGATAAAGGCATCAATACTCAATTTAGAAACATCAATGCCAACATAATTTTCGTACAACATAATAAATAAATTTTTAGTTAAAAATGAATTGCTTGCAACTAAAGCTGTTAATAGACCTTATGTCTAAAATCCTAACTGGTGCCTGGCAACATAAAGGCAGCTTACAGGGACAAATGCCAGTTAAAAGCCTTTTTAAGCTTAGCAAGGTGTTATGTTCACCCCGTAGCTGCATATTAAAGATAAGTCTAAATCATAAGAAAAAATATTGTTATTGATTTTTTTTGAGGAGCGATAGATCTTTGACTCTGCAAAGTAACAGCAAGGTGTGTCTTTGTGACACAAACTGCCGTTTGTCCCACAAAGACCCTTGCCCCAAATGGGGAATTAAATCACTCCAAAGTCGTGATTAGAGCAACAAAAACAAGAGAATATGGCAAGCGATAAATCAAGGAAAAGAGTAGCGAAAAAGTATGGTGATATGCCCGACAAGTGGGATGATTGGCACGTCCGCCTGCCCGACCCGAAAGACCAAATACGAGTGATAGACCTCTATCACAAGTCAGGCTCAATGTCCAAATCCGAGTTCGTGCGTGCAAGGCTTTTGGGAGAGCATTTCAAGGTGATAACAGTGGACAAGTCTGCCGTGGAGTATTACCGCAAGCTATCCGAACTCACTGCCGAAGTCCATAAAATCGGAGTGAACTATAATCAGGTGGTGCGCTTTCTCCACATTACCGAGAGGGATACAACAATACAAATCCTATTACAGAAACTTATCCGCCTGACAAAAGAACTCACAGCCTTGCAAGAGCAGACGGTGAGCTTGACGATTGATTATCGAGAGAGGGATGATAAATGTCCGATTCCATTATAAGCCTCCAAGCATTCTTTGCAGCAGATTACCAGATGAGTGTACTATTTGAAAATCTACAGTTTGGTTTTTTACCGATTTTACGTCGGCAGACTTGAAACGACAGAGGGCTTCCTGACGCTCCAAAGTATCACGGACAGCAGAAAGGTCTCGTAGTTGCCCTATGAACGTACCATAGGGCGATTGCAGATAAATTATTTGTCCATTTATACTTTCGGGGCGTTTGTTCTCGAATCGAAGCAAAACGTCTATCTCTATGCTGTCGGTTGGAGTATTATTTATTTCACGCACGGAAGCCGTTCCATAATAAACCTGTTTGTAGGGCAGGAAGTAGGCTACAGCAAAAAGGCAGAGCAACACCATTCCGATGGCGGTAATGCCATAACGAACAAGCGAGGAAGGTATCTGTCCTACGATACTGCGGACTTTTTCGCTACGCAATTCAAAACTCCGTTCATGTTTCTTTTTTTCTTCCATATTAGTTGCCAAGTTCTAATTGATTCTTTACTAAGGCAAAATATTTACCACGTTTGGCAGTCAGTTCCTCGTGTGTCCCTACCTCTACAATTTTGCCTTCATCCAACACGACTATTTGGTCGGCATTACGGACAGTGGAAAGACGATGTGCCACTACTACTACGGTTTTTCCCTTGTAGAACTCCGAGAGGTTTTCTGTTATGGCTCGTTCATTGTTGGCATCAAGGGCATTGGTAGCTTCGTCCAAGAAGACGAACATTGGATTCTTATAGACTACTCTTGCGATAAGTATGCGTTGTCGTTGTCCTTGGCTGATGCCTTGTCCATCTTGTCCTATCATCGTATTATAGGCTAATGGCAGGGCTTCAATATAGTCGGCTATATTTGCTACACGAGCTGCATAGCGGATACGTTCAATGTCTGGCTCATCATCCGATATAGCGATATTCCTTGCAATGGTATCTGAGAACAGATACCCCTCTTGCATCACTGTCCCACATTGACTGCGCCACCAGCTGAGATTGTATTCGTTCAAGTTGGCGTTACCTATCTGAATATTTCCATTCAATGGCTCATAAAAACCTAAAAGAAGTTTTACAAATGTGGTCTTTCCACTTCCACTGGCTCCAACAATAGCTGTTACTTTACCATTGGGGATGGAGAGGTTAATATCCGAAAGAATATTCCGAGGACTGTATGTGTCATACTTGAAAGAAAGGTCTTTCATGATAAGCGAATGCCCATCTAGAGACTCTTCGGTATAGTTATTCCTCGTTCGTTCCGCATTTTCCTCATTAGTTTCTGTATGTATTTCATTCATACGGTCAAGGCTGATGCTTACATCCTGCCATGAGTAGATAAATTGAATAAGTTGCTCCACAGGACTGTTAAGCTGTCCGATGATGTACTGCACTGCCAGCATCATACCAAGGGTCATATTGCCTTGTATTACGGCGGTCGCAGCAAGTACGGTAATCAAGATGTTCTTCACTTCGTTGATAGTGATGCTCCCCGCTTGCTGTACCTGTTTCAGATTCAGAGATTGTAGATTAACCTTGAATAAGTCAGCTTGTACATCCTCCCACTCCCAACGTTTACGTTGTTCACACCCTTGCAACTTAATCTCCTGCATACCTCCTATGAGTTGATAGGTTACATTTCTGTTTTTTCCAGCTTGCTCAAAGTATTTATAATCTAAATCTCTGCGTTTCTTCAGAAATAGGACAATCCATCCTGCATAGAGAATTGTTCCTAAGAGGAAAACAAGGAAGATTCCAAGATTATAGAGAGCCAAAACGGCTCCGAAGACAAGAAATGTAAAGAATGAGAATAACAAACTCAAACTACTTGAAGTAAGAAATTGCTCTACCCGTTGATGGTCTTCAATGCGTTGCAAAAGATCTCCCATCAGCTTGGTGTCAAAGAATTTCATCGGTAGCTTCATCAATTTAATAAAGAAGTCAGAGATAAGAGAGATGTTGATGCGTGTGGATATATGCAGAAGGATCTTTGAGCGGATGAAATCAATGGCAGTACGACTGAAAAGGAGCATCATTTCTGCCAGCAGTACCAGCCATACAAAATCTATATCTTTCCCTCCAACGCCCGTATCCACAATAGATTGGGTAAGAAAAGGGAAAACGAGTTGCAATAGCGCACCTAGTAATAATCCAAGTATCAACTGCGTAAAAAATCTCTTGTATTTTTTGAGATAACTACCTAGAAATCTAACTCGTTTTTTTGTTGGCAGACTTTCTATATCCTCTTGAGCATAGAATTGCTCAGTTGGCTCAAGAAGAAGGGCAACACCTTTTTCATCTCCATTGACCTTGGTACTTACCCAATTTTCAAAGAACTCTTCTTTGTCGTATGTAATTAAACCCTTTGCTGGGTCTGCAACATAAATTGTGTAATGCCCTTTAAACCGTTTTTTTATCTTGTACACAACAACAAAATGATTTTGATTCCAATGAACAATACAAGGAAGTATTTGTCTTGATGTTAAAGATGAGAAATTTAAAAGTCCCCCAATCGTTTTGAAGCCAATTCTCTCTGCAACTTTACTAATCTGCAGTAAGGAAACCCCGCATTTTTCAATGTGAAACATTGAGTGAATTGCTTCATTATTATAGTTGCTATTGTAGTACTTAGCAATCATAGACAATGAGGCAAAACCACAGTCGTTAGCATCAATTTGAGGAATAAATATCATATTAAGTCATTTTACAGAGTTAAAAAACTGGGGCTGCATTATCCTTGTTATTCAATTTCCTTGAAACCTCTTTTTGCTTCCCAGATTGGAAATTGTAGGAAAATCCTATGATGAACATAGATTTATTATCTCGTATTCTACGGTCGTCAAAGTACTTAACAAATGATGTGTCTATGGTTTCTGTTCTGTAATGAGCATCTTTACCCATAAAGAGAACACCTGCATTAAATTGCCAGTTCTTCAACTTATAGGAAATCGTCAAATCATTGTTGTTTTCACTCAAGGAACGGAATATCCCCGATATTGAATAGTATGGTATCACATACTGATAACTGAGTGTGAACTTTTTGTAATTTAGATTTAATGAGAAGCGATTCTCAAGAGAGAAATTTCTCTGAGTTCCTTCCGGAGTTGTTGCCCGTTGCCAAAAAGGTTGCAAAAACAAACCGACTTGTAGTATTTCATTTCCTAATGGCTTAATCTGAGATTGCAAAAAAGTGCCATAATATTGGTTTTGAGATGTATTCCTATAGGTCAACATCAGTTTATCTCCTTCTACACGAAAATACTCATTGATAGGATTGTGCTCATACTGATAAAAACCACCTAAAAGAAAGCTGATCCATTTATTATTATAGGAATCCATCAACATCACCTGAGTCATAGAGCCATTAGTCAAGTTGGGATTACCCATCTTGATAATATCACGGGTTAGAGAGGTTGCGTTGTTACTTAGCATATCAATACTTGGCATTACCGGTGTGCGATTCAACACAAGACGCAATGAGTTTCTGTTATTGATGTTATACCCTATAACCATTTTAGGAGTGAAGAGAATGCGATTGTATTTGTTCTCCACACTTCTACTATATATGTGTGTAAGCCCCAAACTAAGACGATACATCCATTTTTCTCGCATTCCCGTGAGTTCTCCGTAGGTATATTGTCGAAGATAATCTGAGGTATATCTGCTACTACCAAACAGATTACTCAAATCACTCAGTAAATGGCTATACTCCACCTTATACCCAGCATTGAGTTTGGATGCGATAGAAAGATTTCTACTATAAGCCGCTTCTCCAATAATACTTTGTTTTTGGTTGTTTAAAGTCATGAGATGCTCATAGGTGGTTCTTTCTATATCTTTTTCCAACTCCTTTCGTTTGTCGTCACCTTTGGTCTGAAAATGATTCAGGTTCATATTCAGAGTCAGTTCATCCTTGTCAGAAATTTTCCGCCAATAATATAGGTCAAGTGAGGGGTGTATCGTTTTATCACTCTTATCCCAGTCCTTGAATAACGTACTTATATTATTATCTTTTTGATAGACACCCTCATAAACAGCTTTAGAAAAGGATGTGCTATAATCGGGAGTCAGTGTGGCTTGAAAAATTTGCTTCTCTGCATTCACAAAAGCATATTTCAAGGAAAGGCTATGGGTTGTATAGCCAAAGGCATCCTTACCTTGAGTATGATCTTGGCATTGTACATCTTTCAAGGAGTAGTCATACCGCACGTCTTCTATCCTATTCTTGTAGTTCCGATAGTTTAAATCATATTCAAGGTCAAATCGATGTTTGCCAAGAGTGGCAGAGTAATATGCACTCGAATTATTAAATCCGGTTGTAAAAGCCATCAATGTCTGCACTCCAAAAGAATAACCATTATCCAATGTTTTGGTAATAACATTGACCACAGTACCCACATAGGCATATCTTGCCGGAGGGATATCGTAATACTCCACTCGTATAACCTTTTCCGGAGGTATCATCCTTAATTGGGCATCCGTAGCTTTTATTCCATTTATAAGAATAAGCAAACCACCCCCTTGCATAGTAGATAGCTTCCCACTTATCGGCTCTTCACGAATATTGGGCATCGTGCGTAACAAATCCTTGGCATAGCTTGCATTGGCTATTTGTTCCTTATTGAAAAGAATGACTTTATGATCGGTTTTTTGACGGGTCAGATTAGCTTTAACAACTACCTCTCCAAGTTCTATACTATTATTGACAAGTTCAAAGTTCTTCACCAGTACATTATCGGATGATGGCATCGCAAGGCGTAACCTCTGTTGCAGAGCCTCATAACCAATATAACTGATAGTTATTTTATATTGTCCCACAGGGAGATTCTCCAAATGATATTGACCTTTTTCATCGGTCATGGTTCCTGTGAACATCTTGGTAGTATCACTTATTTGATATAATACCACGTTGGCAAAAGGAATTTCCGTTTTGCTCTCTTTGTCACTCACTTTGCCTCTGAGGGTAACTTGTGCAAAAGAAACACAAGTTACCATGAAAAAGAGCTGCAGTAATAGTAGGCGTTTCATCGGCTCAATGGAATACTGTTAATATATTGCGTATCAGCAGGAAAACTTCCAGGATCTCCTGCAATCAAAGTGATATTAATTGCTCCTGAGAAGTATTTATTCGGTTCATTATACAAAACGAGCTGACAACTCTTGATATAATTGACCGTGAGATTATCAAGAAGTGATTTTAGCTTTCCCTCTGTCAAATTTGTATTATTTACAAATATTCTTAAGCTACTACCATTGAGTCCATTGATAAAGAAATTCTCTTCATCCATTTCGATATTGGGGATTTCTTTAAGGAACTCTCTTAGTGAAACATTGTGGTCTGTTGGTAATGCTAATTCTCTAATTGTATAAAAATCAATATCTGACGGAACTTCCATATGCGTATTCATATTCCCATTGGGGAACGTAGGCTTCTCTGTCCATTTTTTGGGAAGATAAACGCCGATGAGTTTATTTCCGGCATAAACTTCCAACTTATTCTGGATGTAAATGTCCATAGGGGTTCCCTCGAATGATATATCTCCTATGGCACTACTCATCGAAACAGCTTTTGGTGTAGTGTGTTCACCTCCAATCATTACAACGGTAAGATAAGGGCTTGCCGATTTTACACCATTTGTTTGTTTAAAAGTGTAGCCTTGATAATAATAATCACTTTGCTCCTGATTTTGAGCATGAGTTGTAGAAAATAACGCGCTAAAAATATTCATTGCGATGATAATTGAAAATTTAATTGACTTCTTCATGACTTCTGCATGCTTAAAATTTGATTTACTTTGTAGTTATATAGTATATAATCTTCAATAGAAAACTGAGACTCGATCATACAAGGTGTTTGATCCCCCATTTCAATAACCTTTTGACTGCAAATACCAGTACAAATAGGAAATATCTTACACACTTGACATTTTGAGGGAATACTTGCAAAGCAATATTCTTTTAGTTTTGAATAATCCCAAGATATCTCTCCTGTTTTCAATAGTTTTCCAACTTTATTGTCAGAGTTAAAATTACGAGCAGTGCATTTATAAATACTTCCATCATAATTTATAACAACAGAATTAATCTTATCCGCATAACAAGTTGTTTCTCCATGACTAAAATCCAAGAAACGAACATCTATGTTGTGCTCTTGTAAGGTATTGATAAAGTCAAATATCTGTTCGTATTTGATTGTATTAGCATCCACCTGCCATACTTTGTGCAGAGCAACCCTAAATTGAGAAGGAGGAAAACTTAATAGTTCCTTTTCAAGAGCTTCAACCATGTCAAATGTCGTATCATCGAAATTAATCCTGATGGTTACATGTGCATTAGGTAGTTCTATGAATATTTTATTTATATTCTCTAGAATCCTTTTATAAGTTCCACCTCCTCCATTTTTTAAACATCGAACCTTATCATGCTGACTAATTGATCCGTCCAATGTTATCTGAAATGAGACAGATGTTATATCTCGTAATTCTTCAATCAACAAAGGTGACCAAATTGTGCCATTCGTGGTAAAATCAACTCTCAATGTTACACCTTTTTTGATACAAAAAGACTTTATACTATTTATTACATGACCAACTTGTTTGTGTCTGAGAAATGGTTCTCCACCAAAAAAACTAAGATGTAAATATTTGAATGGAGTAACACTGAACTTCAATTCTAAATGATTAAGTATGCCTATTTCTGTATTTTGGTCAATATGCGAGCCTTTCTTATGAGTTTCATAATAGTACCAACAACAAAGATTACAGTCTAATGTGGGATTTATAACAACATGATACACATCTGTTTGCAGGCGAGTTGCAATTTTACAATTTAAAGCAGTTGTATACTCGTCATCATCATCGTCTATAACAAAACCATTATCTCTCATTTGTAGTAGTATAGGTTCTTCGATACTGTTAATATCGTCCATTCTGAAATACTTATTCCAAAATGTCGATGAAGTAACTGAATAGCTCTTTCTGAATGAATTGAACACTAAAACTCTATTGTCGCCAACTTCTACGGGGATATTATATCTGCTATATTTCATAGATTTCTTCTTCCTCTTTAAGTATATATTTCTCTGAGTTTTGGGGCTTCTTTACATTGCAAATGCAAAGAAGAACCCCGAAACATCAGTTAGTCATTAACCAAGACCTCTAAAAACATCGTTTATGTTTGAAAGAATTAGTCTACCAAAAGCAAACATATCTTACTTAGTTTGTAGAGAGCTATGGCTTAAGATTTAGCATCCCTTGTTTATGATGGTACATCCACAGTTTTTATTGACTTCGATTCCAATAAAATATAGAAGTTCCTTCAAGACTTTTCCAGGACCAGCACTAGTTGTGCCACCGATTAACACGTGAAGACTATTGTCATCTAATTTGCTCACTTCAGAGAAGTCGATTTTGATAAAATCTCTTTTCATAATTATTACTTTTACTATTTTCTATTATTCCCCATTTACACTCAGGGGAGATTTGTGGCTTTGCGGTAGGCTCCGGACTGTTTTATACCATAGTTGTCATCTACGTTGCGATTAAACTTTTTCAAGTCTATATCTTGCAATAAATGAAGAACACGTTCTTCTTTTCCGAGCTGTATCACACTCTATATCAACTGCGCATATTGATCTGTTTTACACTTGCAAAGTTCCGTACATATTGACCTCCCTGCAATACCCAAAAGGGTAATTGTGCTTTTGAGGCTGAATTTTCACCCTTTCGGGTAATTGAGGCTTTTCGACATCAAAACGGACATCAAAAGCCATGAAAACATTTCTGAGCATAAATTCGGTAAGACCCTCTTTAGTCACCATCATTGGGATTGTCATAGAACCAATATATTCTTTGCCTTTGGATAGAGGCTGAACATCTATCTTTAAAGCTTTCATCACTCGCAACAATTTCTCATCGGCTTCAGCCAACAAGACTCCTTGGCTATGCTGAAATATCGGACTGATAGCATATAGCATTAACAGCTTGAACAACTTTCCTGCATTCCCATATTCTTGTCTTATCGCAAAACGTCCGATATGCCAAAGGTGATGATAAGATTCTATAAGCTTTTTCGGGTTCACTATTTTGTTGCCAAAAATCTTAATCAGAGGAAGTGTGTGTGGATTATCATTCCAGTTTGTAACACGAATGGCTCCTACGATACTTCTAGAATTATTTTTGGCAACAATAATTGATGAGTAGTCAAAAAAACTCTCTTCTTCCATCAAAATAGAAGTGTATTCACTTGTGGAATCAGACACTTTTATTGCTTCCCCTTTGTGATGTTTGTAATTCTCCTCCACCACAAATCTGGCAATTGAAGGAAGCGATGCTCTCGTTACCTGCCATAGGGTGATATTATCGTAACTTGTAATGAATCTATCCATATTTGTTGTTTTTATATGATGCAAAATTCGACATGAATAGACTGATTAACAATACCCAAAAGGGTAATTCTATAGATTTTGGGTACAACTGATGTATTTTTCACCCTTTCGGGTAATGATTCTGACACAAAATAGCTACCTTTGCACCATAGTTATTTCATATTAGTTGTCAAATGGGAGTATTTCTTAACGAAAGCAATCCACTACAGTTACCTCATAATGTTCGTCCTCAGATAGAAGATGAACAATACTATAACCTACAACCTTATATCGATTCTGCATCGGCATTTGCACGTATTACGTACAAGTCTCTTTACATCATTGATTATCATAAGATGAACTTTTTGTATGTGTCAGATAACCCACTGTTTCTGTGTGGAGAAAGTGTGGAAAAGGTACAACAAGAAGGATATAATTTCTATTATCAATACGTGCCAGAAGAAGACCTTGATTTTCTTACTCAAGTCAATAGAGCTGGCTTTGAATTCTTTAGAGGAATCGCCGTTTCAGAACGCTCTCAGTATACCATATCCTACAACTTCCGAATTACTCAAAAAGAGTCTCGAGAAAAAATCTTGACAAACCATCAGATAACACCGCTCAAATTGGACTCAATGGGAAATATTTGGTTGGCTCTTTGTTTGGTTTCATTAGCTCCGACTCAAGAAGTCGGCGTTGCTTATATGACAGCGGTCAATTCAAATACGATGTGGCAGTTTTCTCTAAAGAGTGGACGTTGGAAACAGATTGATAGTATAGTGCTGAATGAATACGAAAAAGCCGTGGTCCGACTAGCGAACCAAGGCTTATCTGTTGGCGAGATTGCCAATGAAATCAACCGATCGGAAGATTCAGTGAAGGGCTATCGCAAAACTTTGTTCCAAAAACTTGGAGTGGGAAACATATCAGAGGCTATTGCTGTAGCGACACATCGTAGACTAATTTAAGTCATCGTGCTCTGAATAATAGTAGAATTTGGGAAATACTTTTACAAATTCTCCACGAACAATACGAATAAGAATTGAAGTGCATATTCCTCCAACCAACGAAGACGCAATGGATAATTGAGGGGGAGGCAGTAGTATATTTTCTTTCTCATACGCTCGTATGACATCTTCAATCCATATTTTAGGACGAACCCAATAGTTGAAATAATCTGTAATATGTTGTATGGCTTTTTTCTCAAAGCCCAAATAACTATCTTCTTCAGAAAGTAAACTCTCTAATTTTGTCCCATTGGGAGAAACAACCATAACAACACCTGCAAATCCGACATTATAAGGATGTAATACATAAATATCCTGCTCCGCACACAATTGGTCAAAGACAAACGGAATGTCACTTTTGAAATCAAGAGCGTTAATTGCGACATCATGTCCTACGATGATATCCTTCACATTATCATGATTGATAAATGTGTTTATGGTCGAGATTTGTGCTTTAGGATTGATGCTAAGTAGTCGTTTTTTCAAAGCCTCTACTTTGGGCTTTCCCACATCTTCCTCGGTATAGTTTTGCCTATTGAGATTGCTTTCCTCTACTACATCTCCATCGACCAATGTTATAGTCTCAAATCCTATGCGCAATAGCGTTTCTGCAATATTACTTCCTATTCCAGCACCAGCAAGTAAAACCCGAAAATCTTTGATTTTTGCTTGATCTTTATCGGAAATGTAGATTCGATTTCGTTCGTATCGTTTCATTTGAATACTATTTTGATTAAATGTTTATGCCGACAAAGTTCTTATTGTTTGCTTTTCTACGCAATACCCGAAAGGGTAATTCTTTGTGTATTTACGATTTGTTAACTATTTGAGAGAAAGAAATATGATGCATTAGAGCTATTTCTACGCTAAAAATAGTACCTTTGCTACATTAAGTTAGGTGTTCATTGAAGCATTGCAGAATAAAGAAAGGGTAAGAAACTCGCTCGTTTCCAACTCGTAACCCTTTTATCCTTTGTTCGTTCTTAGTTTGTTGATTATCTGGAAGATACAACTTTCTTGAATCTTTTCCGCGCGTAGTCTGTGGCGATAAGCATCTTTGCCTTTTCCTCGCTCTCGCTGAGCGGTGCACATCCCAAGAGTGTGGCATTGCCCGTCTTGGCGAACTCCATCAGTTTGCCGATAAATTCTTCCTGCTCCGGCGTGGGCGGTATGTTGTGCAGTATCTCGTTCTTCTCGGGACGGTCGATACCAATGTCCTTGGCAGTGCGGAAATCGCAAATCTCCGCATAAAAGTATTAGGATCGGATGTAATTATCTGATTACAAGAATGAAACGGAAAGATGTATCTTAAAAGGTGAACGAATAGGAAACGAGCGAGTTTCTCTCTCCTTCTTTATTCTGCAACGCTTCAATAATCTCTTGATTGGATGTTGCAAAGGTACGGATTTCTTTGTGAAGAACGATAGAAACACCTGAAATTTAATCCTTGCGAGCAATAATTTCTGATTTTGTTTGGGACAACGCTCCTAAAACCGTACCTTTGTATTTACATATTCTACAATGAAGCAAAGTAAATCAACAGATGAAGGCGATAAATAGAATCAAAGCCGTACTGGCAGAAAAGCAAGTGTCAGGCAAATGGCTGGCAAAAGAAATTGGACGTACAGAGAATACCGTTTCTCGGTGGTGTTCCAACAAAGTGCAGCCTTCTCTTGAAAACCTTTGTGAAATCGCAGAAGTCTTGAGAGTTGATGTGCGAGAACTTATAAGATCTACCAATGAATAGCCTATCTGTTAATTCTCGAAGACTTTACATATAGAATAACTTCGCATAATATTAAATTATCAGAACATTGCGATATGCTACCGGAAGAAAAGGCTCGAGTTATCATTGACAGCATGTTAGAAGAAGCAGGCTGGAAAGTAGTGAATAGGGATGGGTATGCTCCTAATATGACAGCTGTGGCAATAAGGGAAGGGTTGATGAAAGGCAATAGAGAAGCTGATTATTTTCTTTTTCTTAATGGAAAGGCTGTTGGCATATTGGAAGCCAAGAGAGCTGAAATAGATGTAAACTCTTCTGTTGTCAGAGAGCAGGCTGCACTATATACTCGCAGTTGCCCTTCATGGTGTCAAGCGTGGTTCCCAACAACTTCTCTTCCTATCGCATACATTGCTAATAGCAAGGATTTAATGTTTTATGATACCCGCAAAAGTAACTCAAAATTTGAGTATTGTAAACGTATTCATACGCCATATGAGCTTACAAAACTATTGGGAATACAAGATGAATATGC
>R15__coassemble_667_pt1 | contig 23885 bp, 21 predicted proteins | sample R15__metabat2_high_PE_036 | metagenome-assembled genome bin R15 | reverse complement strand
CACGTGGGGGGACTACGCAGTGCGTGAGGCTTAGTTCTTTTCCGGAGCTTGTTTTTTTTGAGCAATCAACTTTGCCATAAGCTCCATGGAAGTAGCTGCAATCTTATCTATCTGCTGGGCAACGGTGCTGGTTGGTATAACTGCTTGTTCAGAGATAGGAGAGCCGTCAAAACCAACAATTTTAAAGTCTTTTGGAAGTTCTTTGTATTCCTGGATAATATAATTTAAAAAAATATTTGCCGCAGTATCATTACTAAAGAAAAACCCCTTGGTTTTTCCCTGAAACTTTGGCAGGTAGTTTTCAGAAAAGATGCGGACAGCTTTTTGCATATCGCTGTAACTGTTTCCAAAATCCCGGCTGTAAGTATAGTATTCTAAGTCTTTTTCCTTACAGGTATTAACAAAACCGTCGTATCGTTTAAGGGCCGGAATTGTTTTTTTGTAGGCATCGTCGGGAACAGTGTTAATAAAGAAAAATGTATCACAGTTACATTGTTCTAAAAGCTCTACGGCTTGAACTCCGCCTAAATAATTGTCGGTATTGACAGAGGAGGTGTAGACATCTTCTCTCTCGATAGTAATAATGGGGATATTTAATCTGGCAAGTTCTTTAGAAGAAACTGTGTGGCTAAGGACAATCAGCCCTTCAATGTTGTAGGATAAAAGTTCTTGTATATAGGTTTTTTCCGTTTCTGCATGGTCACTCCCTGCGAAAACAAAAAATTTGTAGCCATACTGTTCATAGGTGTGTACAAATTGATTGAGCATCTCGGCATAGTAGTGCAGATAAAGGTTAGGGACAATCAGCCCTAAAATTTCTGTTTTTCCGTTTGCTAAAATCCTGGCAACTTTATTTTCCTGATAATTTAGCTCTTTAAGTGCCTTGGATATGATTTTTTTGTTTTCAGGGGTGAGGCTGTCCGGACGATTAAAATATCTGGAAATCGTAGTTTTTGAGAAATTAGTATAGTCCGCTATATCTTGAAAAGTAGGTTTTTTATTCATCTTTGGTCAACTCCTAAATTTTTTATTCCACCTAAGAAGTCTCTGCTAAGAGACAGTCCTGTAATTATATCCCCCTTAATGACAGTCAAATCTATGGCAAATGAATCTATAAGTAGAGTAGCAGAGAAAAGAAGACAAGTAATTATGTAAAATAGACAAAAATATATAGACGAATTTTGCAATAATGACGAAAATAAGGAATGCCATTGACAGAGGATACAAAGTTCATTATCATACAAGTAAAGTAACCGGTTACTTTAGTGGAAAAAAGTATCCGGGGAATGGAAACATGTAGTAAAGCAAATATACCCAAGGAGGATATTATGAGAAAAGGAACGAAAAAAGTCGTTACAGGTGCGGTAACCGCAGTTGTTGCAGCCGGATTACTTGCCGGATGCGGTTCATCAGCAGGAAAATCAGGAGATTCTGCAAAATCAGGCGGATCAGATACTATTACCATTTTTAACTCAAAAATGGAAATTCAGGAACAGATGGAAAAAATGGCAGAAGACTACTCTAAAGAAAAAGGAGTAAAGGTAGAAGTTTATTATTCCAGCGATACAGTTTCTGCACATTTGGCAACAAGATATGCATCCAATGAGCCATATACTATTTCCATGGTAGATGCAAAAGATATTTATTCTTTGGCAGCAGAGCATGCGATTGATTTAAGTGATCAGGATTGGATTGAAAATACAGAGCAGGAAATTGCTATTGATGGTAAAGTATACGGATTTCCGGTTTGTATAGAGGCAAGAGGTCTTATCTATAATGCAGATGCTATTAAAAAAGTAACTGGAAAAGAGTTTGATCCTTCAGCAATTAAAACAACAGATGATTTTAAGGCTTTAATTGAAGAGTTGAAAAAGGGTGGTATGGAAACACCTGTAGGTGTTATGAAAGAAGATTGGTCACTTGCGGCTCATTATCTTCCACAGGTATACGAAGAGCAGAAAGATCCGGAAGCTTTTGTTCAGTCTTTATACAAGGGAGAGGCAAAACTTGCTGAAAATGCAAAATGGACTTCTTTAATGGATACCTTTGATGTTTTAAAAGAGAATAACTACGCAAAAGATGCTGCAATTTCAGCGGAGCGTGAAGTAACAGAGCAAAAACTTGCAGAGGGCGAAATTGCATTTATGTTTGGCGGAAATTGGGATTGGTCAGTAATCAATGCTTATGAGTATTCAGAGAATATGGGTATGATGCCGATTCCGCAAAACACAGATGATGGAAGCAATGAAAAGCTTGTTGGTGGCGGTTCTAAGTACCTTTTCATTGATTCTTCTGAAAATACTTCCGAAGAACAGCAAAAAGCTGCTAAAGATTTCTTAAGCTGGTTAGTAAATGACGAGGCGGGTCAGAAGTTTATAGCTGAAGACTGTGCACTTGTTCCGGCATTTAAAAACAATACTTTAGAAGTAGCGGATCCTCTTGGAAAATCTGTAAAGAAATATGCAGATGCAGGTGAATTAATCGGTAACTACAATTATTTACCGGATGATCACTATTCTGTATTAGGGGCATCTTCCCAGAAGTATCTTGCAGGAGAAACAGACCGTGCGGGACTTGCTAAAGAGATTGAAACTTACTGGTCAACTGTAAAACCGGTTGAACACTAGACTTTAAGACTTAACTGCCGGGATTGGTGTTTTTAAATCCCGGCAGTTTTCACTATTTGGGAGGTAGTTCATGAAAAGGACAACGATGTCTTACAAGACAAAGCAATTCATGATGTTTGCAGGTCCTGCAACGCTCTTGTTTTTGGCAGTTGTAGTAGTGCCCTTTGTATATGGTATTTATTTAACTTTTACAAGTTGGGATGGTATTGCAAGTACAAAACCATGGGTTGGTCTTGAAAACTATATGGCGGCTTTTAAAGATACTGCTTATTGGCAGGCTTTGGGAAGAACCGCAATTTATTCTGTATTTTCAGTAATACTAATTAATATATTAGCTTTTGTGTTGGCTTATTTTGTAACGGGTGGAATCAAAGGACAAAATTTCTTTAGAGCGGGATTTTTTGTTCCAAACTTAATCGGAGGTATTGTCCTTGGTTATGTGTGGAAGTTTGTTTTTAACCGTGCTTTTGTGGCACTTGGCAGTGCGATAGCGGCGGGAAATGTTCCATCACTTTTATCTACTCCAAGCGGAGCCATGTTTAGTTTGATTTTAGTATCTGTATGGCAGTATGCAGGTTATATGATGTTGATTTATGTTGCGGGCTTTATGAGTGTATCCTCTTCTTTAAAAGAGGCTGCTATGATTGATGGATGTACACCGTCTCAGGCCATGAAAAATGTAACAATTCCTCTTATGAGGGCTTCATTTGTACAATGTTTGTTTTTAAGTATTACAAGATGTTTCGTAGTTTATGATGTGAATTTATCTTTGACCAAGGGAGAACCTTTTAACCAGTCAGTCATGGCTGCAATGCACGTATATAACCAGGCATTTACCTATAAAAATTATGGTCTGGGTCAGGCAGAGGCATTGATTCTCTTCTTCGTATGTGCGGTGATAGGTATCACACAGGTTTATATCGGTAAGAAAGGAGAAGTGGCAGCCTAATGGAAAATGAAAGAGCGGCACGCAAAAAGAAAATAAAGAACATTATTCTTTGGATTGTTCTTTTGGTTTTATTTGTAGCATTTATTGCACCATTTTTCCTTGTAGTAATTAATGTGTTTAAAACTAAGGGAGATATTACATCAGATCCTTTAGCCTTTATTGGAAGACATGGATTTACTATAGATAATTTCCCTAATGCAATGGAAAAGATGAAGTTTTGGATGGTATTTGGAAATTCTGCCATTATTACTTTTTGTGCAACAGTTTTGACAATTTTAGTATCGGCAATGGCTTCTTTTGTTATTGTTCGTAACCAAAAGTGGAAAGCATCTACAATTTTGTTTTCTGCCATGATTGCCTCCATGGTTATTCCTTTCCAGGTATTGATGGTACCTTTGGTATCGGTTTATGGCGGTATGTTTGGCATGCTAAATCATAGATGGTCTTTGATTTTAATGCATGTAGGTTTTTCAGTATCTATGGCAACCTTTATGTTCCACGGTGCTATTCACACCAACATTCCTTTGGAACTTGAGGAGGCGGCGGAAATTGACGGTTGTTCCAGATGGAAAACTTTTTGGAAGATTGTTTTTCCTTTATTGAAACCAACCATTGCTACAGTAGCTATTATTGATGCTATGGCATTTTGGAATGACTACCTATTGCCGAGTTTGATTCTTACTAAAAAAGAACTCTATACAATTCCGATTGCTACTCAGGCATTCTATGGAACCTACTCTACAGATATAGGACTTGTTATGGCTGCCTTACTATTGGCAATGTTGCCAATCCTTGTTCTTTATATCTTCTTACAGAAATACATTGTAGAGGGAGTAACTTCCGGTGCAGTTAAAGGATAATGATTCTATAATAAAATAAAGATTTATAAAAGCCTCCCAGGGAGGCTTTTATAAATGAAAATAAGTGGCGTGAAAGGATAAATAGATGATGAATACAAAGAAAATTTGTGCAGACAAAAAATATCTTGCAGTACCGGTTTGGATACAAAATCCGATAAATGCAAAGAGAGAGGACTTACAGATACTAGAGGTGTGGCAGAAAGAAAAATGTCTGTATGAATATTTTCTTCCACCGGTGGATACCGCTAAAGAGAGACCGGACTATTATGCATGGCTTCCTATAAGTGTAGGCGATGACTTGGAGATTAGGACAGAATTATCCAAGCCCTTTTTAGATTTTATCCATACTTCCAAGGAAATGCTTTTGCCACAAAAAGAGCAAGATAGTTTGCATTATACATCACCTTATGGATTTATTAATGACCCGAACGGTTTGATTTATAAAGATGGGATTTACCATTTGTTTTACCAACATAATCCTATGAATAATATTTGGGAAAATATGACTTGGGGACACGCAATTAGTGAGGATTTGCTTCATTTTACTTTTGTGGGAGATGCTCTTTTTCCGGATGAGCGTGGTGTCATGTATTCGGGATGTGCTATTTTAAACGAAAGGGGAGAGTTTGGTCTTCCAAAGGATGCACTGCTTTTCTTTTATACATCTGCCGGTGGAGTGGAGCTAAGAGGACGTACCCATGAGAATGTTTTTACTCAGCGTATGGCATATTCTTTAGATAATGGAAAAACCTTGATAAAATATGAGGATTTTGAAATCCCCCACATTGTGGGAGAAAACAGAGATCCCGATGTGTTTTGGCATGAGGAAAGCCAAGCTTATATTTGCGTCTTATATCTGGATGAGAAAGATTTTGTAATTCTTCGTTCAAAAAACTTAAAAGATTGGGAGGAAAGCCAGCGTCTTAGCCTTCCACCTATGTGGGAGTGCCCGGATTTGATTTGTCTAACATCAGAAGGCGGGGAAGAAAAGTGGGCATTTTTAAGTGCGGACGGATTCTATTATATAGGAAGTTTTGATGGCTATAAATTTGAAATTGAAGGGGAAATGAAATCTCTTTATGCAGATAAATATCCTTATGCTGCCCAAACTTACTCCAATTTGCCGGACGAAAGGGTGATTCAGATTGCTTGGCTTAGAACAGAGGATGAGGGGAAAGTCTATAGGGGAGCAATGGGTGTTGCCAGAGAACTTCGCCTGGCAAAGGATGCAGAGGGCTGGTATATCCATCAAAGTTTCGTAAAGGAAGCTGTAGAAAAGGGCTATGTGAAAGTAGTAGATGGTTGTCAGGTAATAAGGGATTATGATTTGACAGAGAAAATCAGTAAGGACGGAAAAACATTATTTGTTGAGATAAGTACAAAAGAGTAGCAGTAAAAAGGCTGTAGATTTATTCCTTCTTATATATAGGAGCTTGCTATATTTTTAAGGAGTTAAATTTATAGCTTTTTTATTTTTTGAAAATATATTGTAAAATAAGCCTAAAAGACCTAAATGCAACTATCAGTTGCTGTATTTCAAAGACAAAATGATGGTCTGCAACTTAAAAAAATGCTATAGTTTGCCCATCAAATAAAGAAAGTGAGGAAAATGCTATGATTCTAGTGGATAAATTAATTATGTTAAGAAAACAAAATGCTTGGTCTCAAGAAGATTTAGCAGAGAAGATGGGGGTGTCCAGACAATCGGTTTCTAAATGGGAGAGTGCAACGTCTATGCCTGATTTGGATAAGATTTTAAAGCTTAGTCAAATTTTTGAAGTAACTACAGATTATCTGTTGAAAGAAGATGAATCTTTGGATATAGAAGTGAATTCTTTGAAAAGATATAGTCAGGAGAGTGGCGAGATTGTGACCTTAGAAAAAGCGAGTGATTATATGGACTTAGTTTATAGGGTGGCGGGAAAAATTGCTTTCGGTGTCAGTCTGTGTGTTTTTTCTCCGGTAGTTTTGCTGGTTTTACTGGGATTTGTAGAGAGAGAAGAAAAATTTTTCGATGAAAATATAGCAACCGGAGTAGGAGTCGGATTACTTTTATTTATTGTTGCCGGAGCTGTCGCACTTTTTATCAGTCAGGGGCTTTTATTAAAAAAATATGAGTATTTAGAAAAAGAAAGTTTCAGCTTGGACTATGGGGTAGAGGGATTAGTAGAGCAAAGAAAAAAAGAGTTTGAGGGCATCAGGATAAAAAATCTGGTGATAGGAGTTGTTTTATGTATTATAGGTGCAATTCCCTTGGTGGTCATATCTACCGTAACAGAAAATGAGGTTTATATTTTCTGGGCAGCGGCACTTTTACTTTTATTAATCTCTTTTGCAGTTTATTTATTTGTTTGGTCAGGTATGATTGAGGGGTCTTATTTGAAGCTTTTGCAAGAGGAGGATTATAGTCCAAAACAGAAAAAAGCAGAAAAAATAATAGAGGATATAGCAGGTATTTATTGGACAATTACGCTTGCTTTGTATTTGGCGGTTAGCTTTATAGGGAAACGTTGGGATATTTCATGGGCTATATTTCCAATAGCAGGGACGCTTTTTGGAACTTTAGCAATTGTCGTAAAAAGTATAATTGGAAAGAAAAAAGAGTGAAAAGACTAGTTTTTTGTTCACGTAAAACTAATTATATAAGAAGAAACAGACAATATTCCAATGAGACAGAGAAATGATTGCAAGCAATAAGAGAGAGTGGTATTATTAGTAATAATTATTCATTTCGCATAAGAGGAGGAAATAAAATGAGCACATTAGTGGCATATTTTAGTGTTGGTGGAAGCACCAGAGAAACAGCAAAAGAGGTAGCAAAGGTAGAGGAAGCGGATTTGTATGAAATCGTTCCTGTAGTACCTTATACAGAAGAAGATTTGGACTGGAAAAATAAAGAATCCAGAACAAGCAAGGAGATGGAAGATACAAACTGTCATCCGGAAATTGCAGGGGAAAAACTGGATATGGATAAGTATGATACCATTTTCTTAGGCTTTCCTATTTGGTGGGAGAGAGAACCGAGTATCGTAGATACTTTCTTGACTTCTTATGATTTTGAGGGCAAGGTCATCTGTCCATTTTGTACTTCCGGTGGAAGCAGCATGAAGTACATCAGCGACCGCATTCGCAATCTTTTAAATAGAAAAGCAATGGTTGTAGAGGGAAGAAGACTTGGAGGAGAATTATCCAAAGAGGATTTGAAACTGTGGAGTGACGGAATCGAAACAAAATAAAACAACTTCTTTAAAAGAAAAAAGGAAACTTAGTTGCCTAGGCAGCTAAGTTTCCTTTTTTATAGATAAGGTTTTCCGGGGATTTCAGGGTAGGAGCCCATAGAAATTAAAAGCTCTAAACCAATCTGTCGTGCTTGTAAAACAGCATCTAAAACAGCACTGGCTTCTCCGCTAATAGCTAAAATAACCTCGTTGGAGTGGCTGGTTTTGCGTGTGGGAGTCATATAGGAAATAATAGAGACAGGGGCTGATTTTAAGGCCTTATCAGCCATCACAAGTCCTATTGCAGCAGGAGAACCGCATAAAAAGCCAAAAGCCTTACCCATAGGAGCATCAAATGCCATAGAAAGAGCCTGCCCGGCATTTGCAGAATAGGCAAATTCTAAGTGTCCCGCCTGGCTGATATAGAGTTCACCGGCATATTTGTTAATAAGCTCTAAAGAAATTTCTACAGCTTTACGAACATCAGATACTGTATCTCCGCCGATAATGATATAGTTCCCGTGTCCTCCCCACCCCTTGGTGTCTCTGGGCAGTTCTATGGAAAGAACTTCTGTATTGGTTGACTTAACGGCTTCATCCACTGCGGTAATCTGACCGGCAGCCCCTGTTCTGGAACTGATAAGACCCAAGCAGGAGTAAGGCTTTGAAAGTTGCATTTCCTCTAAAAGGACCTCGTCTACGCGTGAAATCAAAAGTCCGATGGTGTCTAAGACAGCACCGCCTACATATTCTGTTCTATTGCAATCCATAGAAATTGATTTTACGTCCATAGAGATTCCCTTCCACAGTATCATTAATACTATTTTTAACTGCTTTTAGTATAGGGAAGAAAGCAGGTAAAGTCAACAAAAACAACAAATAATCCAAGCGAAAAATCACATAAAACAACATTTTTAAGCTGGAGAAAAGGAGGAAGTTAAAGCTTTGATTTTGAAAGGCTTTATGCTATAATAACCCCGTATATATCAATCGAGAAGAGAGAAGTGCAATAAGGAGGAAAATCGTTGGACTCGATAGACTATTATAATCAAAATGCAAGTGCTTACTATGATAAAACTGTGCATGTAGATATGGCGAAGATTATGCAACCCTTCATAAATCTACTTCCGGAAAATGCAGAACTTTTGGATATGGGATGCGGTTCGGGGAGAGATACATTAGCTTTGGAAGAGGCTGGATTTTCAGTGACTGCCATGGATGGCGCCATAGAAATGTGTCGTCTGGCGGAAATCTATACAGATAAGGAAATTCTTCATTTAACTTATGAGGAAATGGATTTTTTGAATGTTTTTGACGGTATTTGGGCATGTGCGTCACTGGTACATATTCCTTATAAAAAAATGCCGCAAATACTGGGGAAAATGGTGGATGCGCTTGTAAAGGACGGTCTTATCTATTTATCACTTCGTGAGGGTGAGCGCAGTGGTTGGGATGGACTGAGAGAATATTATGATTATAATGAGGAAGTCCTCTTAAATTTATTGGGAAATATCCCCGGTATTGCAATCGTGGATATATGGAAAACACTTCCTTTAATAGAAGATGATAATCCTGCCATGTGGTGGAATATTATACTAAGAAAGGGATAAGATTGTGAGTTTTACCCATTTACATGTACATACAGAATACAGCTTATTGGATGGCTCCAATAAGATAAAAGAATATGTTTCAAGAGTAAAAGAGCTTGGGATGAACAGTGCAGCCATTACTGACCATGGGGTTATGTTTGGGTGCATTGATTTTTATAAAGCGGCAAAAGAGGCTGGTATTAAACCGATTTTGGGATGTGAGGTGTATGTGGCACCCGGCTCCCGATTTGATAAGGAAGCAGTCAATAAAAATCAGGAAGACAGATATTATCATCTGGTTTTGCTTGCAGAAAATAATAAAGGCTATGAAAATCTTATGAAAATTGTATCCGCAGGATTTGTGGACGGTTTTTATTACAAACCTCGTGTGGATATGGAAATACTGTCTCGCTATCATGAGGGGATTATTGCGCTTTCTGCCTGTTTGGCGGGAGAGGTGCAAAAGTATATAGGCAGAGGTCTCTATGAGGAGGCAAAGGCTGCGGCACTTCGCTATGAGGACACTTTCGGCAAGAACAATTTCTTTTTGGAATTGCAAGACCATGGTCTTATAGAACAGCAAACCTGCAACCAATATTTAATGCGGCTTAGCAAAGAAACAGGCATTCCGCTGGTTTGCACTAACGATGTTCACTATACTTACGAAGAGGATGCGGTGTCGCATGATGTATTGCTTTGTATCCAAACCAATAAAAAGGTGACGGATGAAAATCGTATGCGCTATGAGGGTGGACAATTTTATGTCAAATCTCCCGAGCAGATGGCAAAAATCTTCCCTTATGCTCCCGAGGCTTTGGAAAATACGCAAAAAATTGCAGATCGCTGCAACGTGGAAATAACCTTTGGAGAGACAAAACTTCCAAAGTTTGATGTTCCTGCGGGATATACAGCATGGGAATATCTAAATTATTTATGTAAAGAAGGTCTAAAAGACCTCTATGAAGATATAAGTCCTGAATTGGAAGAACGATTGGACTATGAGCTTGAAACCATTCGTACCATGGGTTATGTGGATTATTTTTTGATTGTATGGGATTTTATTCGTTATGCAAGAGAAAATAATATTATGGTAGGTCCGGGAAGGGGGTCAGCTGCGGGAAGTCTGGTTTCCTACACATTGGGAATTACAAGACTTGATCCTATCCGTTATAATCTCCTCTTTGAGCGCTTTTTAAATCCGGAACGTGTCACTATGCCCGATATCGATATTGATTTTTGCTATGAAAGACGTCAGGAAGTTATTAACTATGTGGTGCAAAAGTATGGTAAAGACAGAGTAGTACAGATTGTGACCTTTGGAACTATGGCGGCAAAAGGGGTTATTAGAGATGTGGGAAGGGCTTTGGACTTGCCTTACAGTACCTGCGACCAGGTAGCCAAAATGATTCCTAACGAGTTAAATATTACCATAGAAAAAGCCTTGGCTATGAATCAGGAGTTAAAGACACTCTATGAAGAAAATGGACAGATAAAAGAATTGATTGATATGGCAAAGCGTTTGGAAGGTCTGCCAAGGCATACTTCCATGCATGCGGCAGGTGTGGTTATCAGTCAAAAAGCGGTCAATGAGTATGTTCCCTTATCCAGGGCATCCGACGGTTCTATTACTACTCAGTATACCATGACTACCTTGGAGGAGCTGGGACTTTTAAAGATGGACTTTTTGGGACTTAGAACCTTGACGGTTATTCAAAATGCCATAAAATTGGCAGAAAAGAGTCAAGGCGCAGTTATCGATTTGGATACCATAGATTATGATGACCAAAAAGTTTTGGATATGATAGGACAATCAAAAACAGAGGGCGTTTTCCAGTTGGAAAGTGCGGGGATGAAGAGCTTTATGAAGGAGTTAAAACCTCAAAGCTTAGAGGATATTATTGCAGGTATTTCTCTATATCGTCCGGGTCCTATGGATTTTATTCCACAGTATATTCGAGGGAAAAACCATCCTGAGGATGTTGTTTATGACTGCCCGCCCATGCAACCGATTTTAGAGGCAACTTACGGATGTATTGTCTATCAGGAGCAGGTAATGCAAATTGTGCGTCAATTGGCAGGATATACACTGGGCAGAAGTGATTTAGTAAGGCGAGCCATGTCCAAGAAAAAAACTTCGGTTATGGAGCAGGAGCGAAAAAACTTTGTCTACGGAAATGAGGTAGAAGGTGTTCCGGGTTGCGTACATAGAGGGATTTCTGAAAAAATTGCCAATAAAATTTTTGACGATATGATTGATTTTGCCAAATATGCTTTTAATAAGTCTCATGCGGCGGCATATGCAGTTGTTTCTTATCAGACTGCTTACTTAAAGTATTATTATCCGGTGGAATTTATGGCGGCATTAATGACTTCGGTTATGGACAACACCAGTAAGGTATCGGAGTATATTTTAACTTGCAGGCAGATGAATATAGGGATTCTGCCACCGGATATCAACTCCAGTGAAGGTACTTTTACAGTAGAGGGAAATAATATTCGTTTTTCTTTATCTGCTATAAAAAGTGTGGGAAAACCTGTAATTGAGGCGATTGTATCAGACCGTGAGTCCTATGGTTCCTTTAAAACTTTAAAGGAGTTTTTTGAGAGAACTAATGGGGTAATCAATAAACGTGCAGTGGAAAATTTTATCAAGGCAGGAGCTTTTGATACTTTTGAGGGAACCAGAAAGCAATTTATGATGGTTTATGTGCAAATTATGGATAGTATCAGTCAGGAGAAAAAAGCTTCTTTGGCAGGGCAGATGAGCCTGTTTGATTTTGTGGGGGAAGAAGAAAAAAAATCCTACGAAGTGAAAATGCCCGAGGCGGGAGAATATTCAAAAGAGATGATGCTGGCATTTGAAAAAGAAGTGTTGGGGGTTTATATTAGCGGACATCCGCTGGAGGAGTATGAGGGTGTTTGGAAGAAAAATATTTCAGCCTATACCAGTGATTTTTTGCCGGATGAGGAAACTGGACTTCCAAAGCTTTTGGATGGACAGAAGGTTATTGTTGGTGGGATGATTACAGAAAAAACGATTAAGTATACCAAGAATAATAAAACTATGGCATTTTTGACTCTGGAAGATTTGGTGGGAACTGTGGAAGTAGTTGTTTTTCCGAGAGATTATGAGGTCAATGCGCCCCTTATGGAGAAAGATACCAAGGTATTTATTACCGGTAGAGTGAATCTGGAAGAAGAAAAACCAAGCAAGCTTATATGTGAAAAAGTGGTTGCATTTGGCGAGTTACCTAAGGAACTGTGGATACAGTTTGAAGATAGGGGAGACTACGACAGTAAGGTGGAGGGTCTTTATAAGGAACTTAAGAAGTATCCGGGTAAGGATAAGGTGGTACTTTATATTAGGAATCCCAAGGCATTAAAAAGGTTACCTCAGAGTTTAGATGTGACGATTTCTGAATCCTTTTTGGAAGAACTGTATGTAAAATATACAAAAGACAATGTAAAAGTTGTGGAAATGAACGTTGAAAAACAAAAGAAAATGCATTAAACTTTATTGTGTCAAAAGAGGTAGGGAAACTGTCTTTAAAGGCAGGTGGATATAAAAAGTATGGAGGAAGAAAAATGTCAGAAAATAAGCAGATTAAAACAATCGGTGTTTTAACCAGTGGTGGAGATGCACCGGGAATGAATGCGGCAATTCGTGCCGTGGTAAGAAGAGGTCTTAGTTACGGTGTAAAAATGAAGGGAGTCCGTCAGGGATATGAAGGTTTGTTAAATGATAATATTATCGATTTGCAGGCTAAGGATGTATCTGACATTATTCAAAGAGGAGGAACTATCCTTTATACAGCAAGATGTGCAGAAATGAGAACTTTAGAGGGACAGCAAAGAGCGGCAGAAGTATGTAAACAGCATGGTATCGACGGATTGGTTGTTATCGGTGGAGACGGTTCCTTTGCAGGAGCACAAAAGCTGGCAAATTTAGGAATCAATACCATCGGTGTTCCCGGTACTATTGACCTTGATATTGCATGCTCCGAATACACTATCGGTTTTGATACAGCGGTAAATACAGCTATGGAAGCGATTGACAAAGTTCGTGATACTTCCACTTCTCATGAAAGATGTAGTATTATCGAAGTTATGGGAAGAAACGCAGGCTATATAGCACTTTGGTGCGGTATTGCCAATGGGGCTGAGGATATTTTGCTGCCGGAAAAATATGATTATGATGAGCAAAAGATTATCAATAACATTATTGAAAACAGAAAAAAAGGGAAAAAACACCATATTATTATTAATGCAGAGGGTATTGGTCATTCCAGCGCTATGGCAAAACGTATTGAAGCTGCAACAGGGGTAGAGACAAGGGCTACCATCTTAGGACACATGCAACGTGGTGGAAATCCAACCTGTAAAGACCGTGTGTATGCTTCTATTATGGGAGCTATGGCGGTAGATCTTTTGATGGAAGGAAAGACAAAGCGCGTTGTTGGCTATCAAAATGGAGAATATGTGGACTTTGATATTAATGAAGCTTTGGCTATGAATAAGGGGATTTCTGAGTACCAGTATGAAGTAAGTCAGTCTTTATCAAAGAACTACAAAAAATCATAAAGATAAGAAAAATCAGCCAAAACCAGTCGGATTTATGTTCGACTGGTTTTTAGCTAAGGATAAACTATAAGGAGTATAGATTCATCAAAGAGACTATGAAAAGTAAAAAATTAACGTCAACACAGTATGTTGCAGTAGGCTTTTTGCTTCTGATTGTGGCAGGGAGCATTCTGCTGTCACTGCCTGTGGCAAGTGCAGTGGGAGAAAAGACTACCTATATAGATGCCTTATTTACAGCAACTACATCTGTCTGCGTGACAGGATTGGTTACTGTAACAACAGCTACGCATTGGAGTCTTTTTGGAAAAGTTGTAATATTGATTTTAATTCAGTTTGGAGGGCTTGGCATTGTATCCTGCCTGACCATAGGTATGTTGGTTGTCGGTAAGAAAATCGGGATTACAGGCAGAAAGTTTATTAGAGAAGCCTATAGTTTTGAGAATATTGCAGGCGTTGTGACTATGATGAAGAGGATTGTCATAGGAACTTTTTTGGCGGAAGTCTTGGGGGCATTTTGCTACAGTTTTATCTTTATTCCTGAATTTGGGGTGTGGAGAGGCTTAGGACAGAGTATCTTTACCTCTATATCGGCTTTTTGTAATGCGGGCATTGATATTTTAGGAGATAATAGTCTGGAATTTTACAAGATAAATCCAATGATTAATATCACAACGATGTGCCTGATTATTAGCGGAGGCATTGGTTTTGTGGTATGGTGGGACTTAAAAAAGACTTTTTTAAAAATCAGGAGTAAGGGGCTTTCCTGGACACGCTTTTGGACTTATCTGGAATTGCACTCTAAGCTGGTTTTGCTAATGACAGGTATTTTGATTTTGGGTGGAGCCATTGTCTTTTTTCTGACAGAATATAGTAATCCTGATACCTTTGGGAATTTGTCTTTTGGTGGAAAAATTATGGCGGCATTTTTTCAGTCAGTAACGACCAGAACTGCCGGTTTTGCTACGGTAGATCAAGGGGCGCTTAGTGATTTTTCCGCTTCATTTGCTCTGATTTTGATGTTTATAGGAGGCTCACCTTTAGGGACCGCCGGTGGAGTAAAGACAACAACAATACTCCTACTCATCTTCTTAATGAGAGCTTATTTAAAGAATGAAGAACATGTGGAAGCTTTTGATAGGGAAGTACCGTCGGATAATTTAAAAACAGCTATGGTCATTTTGTTTGCGGCATTGGGAGCTTCTATTTTAGCTATTAATTTAATGACTCTGGTAACAGATTTTTCCTATTTGGATATTGCTTATGAAACAATTTCTGCTTTGGCGACGGTGGGACTTACGAGGGGAATTACTCAAAACCTGCCTTTACTTGCTAAGGTGTTTATGATTATTTGTATGTACATAGGGAGAATAGGTCCCGTGACGCTAATGATGGCAATTGCGGCAAAAAAGAGCAGGCCGGGAAATATAAGAAAAGTAAAAAAACGCGTATATTTGGGCTAGAAAGGATAAAGAATGAAAACAAAACAGTATGCAGTAATAGGGCTCGGTGTCTTTGGGGCCAGCTTGGCAAAATCCTTGGCGGAGAGCAATTGTGAAGTGATAGCGATAGATCGTGATTCTATAAAAGTAGAAGAAGTAGCAGATTACGTAACTTTGACTGTGACGGCGGATGTAACAGAGCCGGGAGTTATGAAAAATCTTGGAATTTCCAAGATGGATGCGGTTATCATTGCTATAGGGAGAGATATGGAAGCGAGTGTTTTGGCAACAGTCCTTGCTAAAGAAGAAGGTGTACCCGTGGTTTTAAATAAGGCAGTCAGCGAGATTCATGCCAAAATTCTAAAAAAAGTGGGCTCTGATAGGGTGGTATTTCCGGAAAAAGATATGGGAGTTGATGTGGCAAAAAGACTGATAAGCAGTCATCTGGTCGAGCTTTTTGAAATTTCTCCGGATTATAGTATGATTGAGGTAAAGCTTCCAAAGATTTGGATTGGAAAAAATTTATATGATTTGAATATAAGAAAGGAATTTCATGTAAATGTTATCGGTTTGAAAAGACAGGAAGTTTTAAAATTGAACTTATCGGCAAGAGAAAATTTTGAAGAGGAAGATATCTTGATTATGATAGGTGAGAACCATCGATTAGATAAAATTTTGCAACTAGGATAGGGGAAGATTATGATTACGAGTACATCCAATGTACAGGTAAAATATGTAATAGGGCTTCAAACAAAGGCAAAAATGAGAAGAGAAGAAGGCGTCTATGTGATTGAAGGACTTCGTATGTTTAAAGAGACGCCGAAGGAATTGATAGAAAAGGTTTATGCCGGGGAAGAATTTTTTAAAGAAAAGGAGTTTCTGTTTTCCGGATGTCCAAAGGTGGAACTGGTATCGGAAAAAGTATTAAAAGCCATGTCGGATACCAAAAGTCCTCAAGGCGTTATTTGCATAGTAAAACAAAAAAGTTATGATTTGCATACAATTTTGGGGAAAAATGAAGAACCGCTTTTAGTGATTTTGGAAGATATCCAGGATCCGGGAAACATGGGAACCATTTTTAGGACGGCAGAAGCTGCAGGTGCCCTGGGGGTTATTCTCAGTAAAAATTGCGTGGACATATATAATCCGAAGACAATTCGGGCGACTATGGGCTCTATATATCGTCTGCCTTTCTTTTACGCAGAAGATTTGCATGAGGTATTAGACGATTTGGAGAACATAGGAATTAAAAGTTATGGTGCCTATCTTTTAGGGGAAACATCTTATCATTGTCAGGATTATAAAAAGGGAGCTGCCTTTGTGATTGGAAATGAAGGAAACGGTTTGTCTGAGGAGATTTCTAAAAAAATTTCTACTTTAATAAAGATTCCTATGCAGGGGCAGGTAGAGTCTTTAAATGCGGCTATGGCATGTGGGATTTTACTTTATGAGGCGGCAAGACAACGACTTCTTTGATTTTTTGTTTTGTTCTAGATTGCCTAAAGTATTAAAAAAAACTGAAAATAATGAACTTTGATTGTATTTTCTAAATTCTTGTAGTATGATGTGGATAACAATCAGAAAGGGGGAGCTTATGGAATTTTCAATGGAAATGATGCCGATTCTTTGGCTATGTGCACTTGTTTTGCTTGTAGTTGTGGAATTATTGACTTATGGTTTAACAACGATATGGTTTGCAGGTGGAAGTTTGGTAGCTTTGATTGTAGCTTTATGTAAAGGACCGATTTGGTTACAGTGTGCTTTGTTTTTTGCAGTATCCATTCTTTTATTACTATTTACAAGACCTATTGCTATAAAATATGCTAATAGAAATACCTTGTCATCAAATGTAGGTGTGTTGGTGGGCAAAAAAACTGTGGTAACGAAAGAAATCCACAATTTAGCCCAGGAGGGACAAGTAAAAATTAATGATATTGAGTGGATGGCAAGATCTCTTAAGGATGAGGATATTATCCCAAAGGGAACGACGGTGGAAGTAGTATCGGTAGAGGGAACCAAATTGACTGTAAAACGTGTATAAAAAGGAGGAGTAACCATGGGAGGTTTTATTGTAATTGCTTTATTTATTATTGCTTTATTGATTGTAGTATCCTGCATTAAAATTGTACCTCAATCTCAGACATTTGTAGTAGAAAGACTTGGCTCTTATCGTACTACATGGCAGAACGGACTTCATATTAAAGTTCCTTTTATTGAGAGAGTGGCAAGAAGAGTCAGCTTAAAAGAGCAGGTGGTGGATTTTCCTCCACAGCCGGTAATCACAAAAGATAACGTAACTATGCGTATCGATACTGTTGTCTTTTTCCAGATTACAGATCCGAAATCATTTGTTTACAATATCGAAAATCCGATTATGGCGATTGAGAATTTGACGGCAACAACACTTCGTAATATTATTGGTGATCTAGAGTTGGATGAAACATTAACGTCCAGAGAGACGATTAACACATCGATGAGAGCATCGTTGGATGTGGCAACAGATCCATGGGGAATCAAGGTAAATCGTGTAGAGCTAAAGAATATTATCCCGCCTGAGGCCATTCAGGATGCCATGGAAAAACAGATGAAAGCAGAGCGTGAAAGACGTGAGTCTATTCTTCGCGCAGAAGGTGATAAAAAGTCAGCGATCCTTATTGCAGAAGGACACAAAGAATCAGCAATTTTGGAAGCTGAGGCAGAAAAGCAGTCAGCAATTCTCCGTGCAGAAGCAGAAAAAGAGAAGATGATTCGTGAAGCGGAAGGTCGTGCAGAGGCTATTTTAAAGGTACAGCAGGCACAGGCTGATGGTATCCGATTTGTGAAAGAAGCAGGTGCAGATGAGGCAGTTCTTACCATGAAGAGCTTAGAGGCACTGACAAAAGTAGCAGACGGACAGTCTACAAAGATTATTATTCCATCAGATATTCAGGGCATTGCGGGACTTGCAACATCATTAAAAGAATTAGTAAAAGATAAATAAAATTAGACACCTCCAAATGCTCGGATTGTGTATTTGGAGGTATTTTTTTGAATCTGCTTTTATAGGACTTAGAAAGGAGAATAGATGGTTTTTACATTTGATGAAGTTTTATTATTGAAAAAAGAGATGAATGATAAATATCATTTATATTTGCATTACCATGATACCTGTGGCTCACAGTTTTTTACTTTTGATGAAGAGCCCCCTCAAGAAGCGTCTGCTTACATAGAAGAGTTTTATGCTAAAAAAGGAGCTAAAGTACAATTTTTTGGCGATAACAAAGGTTTTAAAATAATAGATTGAGGAAAATGAAAGGGAAATATGAGTTTATTAAATTTAGAAGGAAACACAATTGACGAGAGAATATTAAGAGCAGTGGAGGAAATGGGATTTGAACAATTCTCGCCTATACAGGAAAAGGCAATTCCAAAGATGTTGGAGGGTGTAGATCTTATAGGACAGGCCCAGACAGGAACAGGTAAAACAGCTGCTTTTGGAATTCCTCTTTTGCAGAAGATAAATCCTGAAAAGGCAGGGGTGCAGGCTTTGGTTTTATGCCCGACCAGAGAATTGGCAATACAGGCATCAGAAGAGCTTAGAAAATTTGCAAAATATATGTCAGATATCAAGGTACTGCCTATTTATGGTGGACAGGATATTAATAAGCAGATTCGTTCTTTAAAAGGGAATGTTAAAATTGTCGTGGGAACACCGGGTCGAGTGATGGATCATATGCGTCGTCACACTCTAAAGCTTGGAACTATAGAAACCGTTGTTTTGGACGAGGCGGACGAGATGTTGAATATGGGATTTAGGGAAGATATGGAAACCATTTTATCCCAGATTGAAAATGAACATCAAACGGTTCTCTTTTCGGCGACTATGCCACAGGCGATTTTAGATATTACGGGGCAATTTCAGACCAATCCTATTTTGATCAAGACTATAAAAAAGGAGCTTACCGTTCCGGCAATTAGCCAGTATTATTATGAGGTAAGAAGAGAAAATAAAAAAGAAATTGTGTCCCGACTTTTGGATTACTATAATCCAAAGAGAACTTTAATATTTACCAATACTAAGCGCATGGTAGAAGAAATCGCCGATGATTTAAAGGGAAGAGGCTACTTTGCTGAAGGCTTACATGGCGATTTGTCACAGGCAGTGCGTGACAGAGTCATGGATTCTTTTAGAAAGGGAACATGCGAGATTTTGATTGCTACGGATGTGGCGGCAAGAGGAATTGATGTAGATGATGTAGAGGCAGTTATTAACTTTGATGTTCCACAGGATATTGAGTATTATGTACATCGTATAGGAAGAACCGGAAGAGCGGGAAGAAACGGACGTGCTTTTACCCTGGTGGTGGGAAGAGAAGTTTATAAGATTAGAGATATAGAATTTGTGTGTAAGACAAAATTAAAGGCGAGAACAATTCCAAGTGTGACAGATATTACAGCAGCAAAAGCGGGAAAAGTTTTGGGAGAGGTTTTACAGGTTCTAAAAGAAAAAGATTTAATGGAAATGACTCACATCATAGAGGAGCGAATGGAGGAAGAAGACTGTACAGCTATAGAGTTGGCGGCGGCTTTTTTAAAGCTTCATATGGGGGATGAGCTGGAAGAAATTCCGGTAGAGTCTTATCGCGGTTACGCAAGAGGCAAAGGAAGAGAAAAAGGCAGGGAAAAGGGTAAAAAATTTTTTGGAAACGGCAAAAAATCTTCCTTTCAAGACAGAGATAGAAAGTCTAAGCGAGATTTTTCATACAAAGAAGAAAAGGGAAAAGATAGAGTAAAGAAAAGTCAAAGGAGAGGTAAACGCTTAAAAGACGATAAGAAGTTTGAGCTGCCTTATCCGGGAAAGAAAAAATAGGAGGATATATGGCATTATTACTATGTCCGGAGTGTGGAGGCAAGGTATCTTCTACACTAAAGGCGTGTCCGCATTGTGGTTATATTATGCCGGTGGATATTGCTATTCAAGATCCGGAAGATTTTTTAAACAGAGCTGACTATGAAAAATATAGGGATAGACAAGAAGATAGAAAAAGAGTTTTACAGGAACCTATAGTAAGAAATAAAGAGCCTATGGAAAAAAAAGGAGGAAAAGGAGTAAGTTCGGATACGGAACCCTTTTTCTTTCCGGATAAAAAAATCAAAAGAGATAAGAGGGCTATAAGGGAATCTCTTTATTATGAAGAGGAAGATAAAAAGGGAGAAAAAAGGGGTCCGGGGTGTCTGATACATTTTCTTTTGCTACTTGTGATTTTGACGGTCTTTTTCTATGGAATGATAAACTATAGCAAAACAGCAAAGGAAATTTATCAAAAAGCTCTTACAACAGTTGAAAATGTAAAGGATAAGTTGACGGGGCAGGAATAAAGGATGAAAATTTTATATCAGAAAGAAAAAGACGGCATACTGATTTTGCGGTGCTTTGGCTGGCAGGGACTTGTGGAACTTCCAAGCCGGATTGAGGATATGCCGGTAGTGGCAATCGGTCCGTACGCTTTTTCGGATAGGGAAGATATAAAAGAGGTAGCTTGCCTTTACGAAGAAAAAGCTTCTATTGAGGATGAGGAGTTTTCTCAAAAAGAACTTACGGGAGAGAGGGTGGAAGAGATTATTTTTCCATCTACTTTAAAAAGAGTCGGGAAATATGCTTTTTATGGATGCCGAAACTTAAAAAGGCTACGCTTTTCAAATAACTTTACAGATATTGGGCAGGGGGCTTTTACAGGATGTAGAGGCCTTTCGCTTTTGGAAATTGATTGTAAGAAAGATTTCTCCTCCTCTTTGGGAGAAGTCTTATGGCATCTTTCGGGGGAAATACGAGTCAGATTTTTTGGGGAGGAGAATAAAAGTGAATTAATGCTCTTTTTTCCGGAAATATATGAGGATGCGGCAGAAAATACACCTGCCAGAATTATTTCAACCCATTATTACGGCTCGGGGGAAAGTTTCCGGCAGTGTTTTTATGACAAGCAGATAGATTTTAAAAAGTATGATTCTCTATTTTATATGGCAAAAGCAGTAGAAAAAATAGAGACTATTATAGAACTTGCTTCCTACCGTTTAATCTACCCTATAGGACTGGTGGAGAAAGCAAAAGAAGAGTATATAGTATATTTTAGAGAAAAAGCAAAAGAAGTGCTTGCCTATGCGATTGCAAAAGATTGGCAGGAATTACTTTTGCTATATTCTTCGCATCGATTGTATACAAAAGACAATTTGGACTTTTGTATAGAAGAAGTATTTAGGCAGGAAAAAAATTGGCTTTTAAGCTTTTTTATGGAGGAGAAAGAAAAATTGGAAGAAGAGTTTTTGCCCTCTTTGGAAAAAAGAAAACGCTTTCGCCTGTAAGGAAAGTTAGGATAAGTCCGATTTATGAGGAAATAGATATTGGAAATAAAAAGATTAGAAAAAGAAGAACTGGTGGTAAAACTCGAGAGCCTGGGGGAGCAGATTCTCTTTGCATTACGCGATGAGCTTTATTTATCTCTTCGTTATCTGGATGTGGCACTTTGCAGTTTTTATTATCAAATGGATACAAAAGCAGAGCCTTTTGGTACGGATGGTGTCAGTATTTTTTACCATCCTCAGTATTTGGGTGGCATTTATAAAGAAAATAGAATAGGAGCAAATAGAGCCTATTTACATATGGTTTTACACTGTCTTTTTCGGCACTGGGAAATCATGGGAAGAAATCGCAGACTGTGGGATATTGCCTGTGATGTGGCAGTAGAACATATCATAGATAGTATGGATTTTCGTGTGGTTAAAAAAGCCCATTCTATGTTTAGAAAAGATTGGTATAGATTTTTAGAAGCTTATTATGATAAAAAGGTGCTTCATGCCCAAAGAATTTATGAATATTTGGCAAAAAAAGGGCCTTCTGACAAGGAGCTGTTGGCCCTAGAAACAGAGTTTAGGGTGGATGATCACAGTTATTGGAAAGAAGCAAAGAATCATAAAAATCGTCAAACCAGAAATAAAAAGTGGCAGGATATCAGTGAAAAAATGGAAACGGATTTGGAAACTTTTTCTAAAGAGGCGGCACAAAAAAGTGGTGCCCTAATTGGTCAGATAAAGGTGCGAAACCATAGGAAGAAGTCTTATAAAGAGTTTTTGCGTAAGTTTATGGTTTTAAAAGAAGAAATAGGATTGGATATGGACAGTTTTGATCCTATTTACTATACCTATGGTCTTACAACCTACAAAAACATGCCTCTGGTAGAACCTCTGGAGACTAAAGAGGTCAAAAGAATCCGTGACTTGGTTATTGTAATAGATACTTCTATGTCCACCAGCGGAAATATGGTTAGAAAATTTTTGGAAGAAAGCTATAGCATTTTAAAGGAAATCAGGCAGTCTGAGGGAGAAATGTCTCTTCATATACTACAGTGTGATGAAGCTGTGCAGTCAGACGTAAAAATAAAAAGTGAAAAAGAATTGGATGCCTATATGCAAAATTTAACCCTTTATGGACAAGGTGGTACGGATTTTCGCCCGGCATTTACCTATATTAATGAGAAAATAGAAAAGGGAGAGCTACAAAATCTACAAGGAATTTTGTACTTTACAGATGGATATGGGATTTATCCTAAACAAAAGCCATCCTATGAAACCGCTTTTATTTTTTTTAAGGAAGATTATCAGGATGAGCAGGTACCTGCCTGGGCAATCAAATTGATATTAGAAGAGAGTGATTTGTAATATGGATATAAAAAGAGCAAAACAAGAAATTAAAAATACAATTAGCGCCTATTTGGCAAAAGATAGTATGGGAGACTATAAAATCCCACAAATGAATCAACGTCCCATTCTTTTAATAGGGCCGCCGGGAATCGGAAAGACTCAGATTATGGAGCAGGTTGCCAAAGAATGTAAGGTGGGTTTAGTTGCCTATACGATTACCCATCATACCCGCCAGTCAGCAATCGGACTTCCCTTTATCAAAGAAAAAGTATATGGGGGTAAAAGCTATACGGTTACGGAATACACTATGAGTGAGATTATAGCTTCCGTCTATGAAAAAATAGAAAAGACAGGAAATAAAGAGGGAATTTTGTTTTTGGATGAGATTAACTGTGTTTCAGAAACACTGGCACCAACTATGTTACAGTTTTTGCAATGTAAAATGTTTGGAAATCAGAGTGTGCCTCAAGGCTGGATTATCGTTACGGCAGGAAATCCTCCGGAATATAATAAGTCGGTAAGAGATTTTGATGTGGTAACTTTGGATAGAATAAAGAAAATTTCTGTGGTGGCAAGCTATCCGGTTTGGAAAGAGTATGCTTATTTAAATCAGGTGCACCCTGCAATTTTATCTTATCTAGAGCTTAGAAGAGAAAACTTTTTTAGGATAGAGACAAGTGTGGATGGCAAGATGTTTGTTACTGCCAGAGGCTGGGAAGACTTATCTAGGTTTATTTATGTGATGGAAGAATTAGGACAGATGGTAGATAGGGAAGTTGTAAGTCAGTATATACAGTTTCCGCTGATTGCCAAAGATTTTGCCAATTATTTGGATTTGTATTACAAGTATAAACAAGATTACGGTGTGGAAGAGATTTTGGAGGGGAAATATACGACGATTACCCTACAAAAAATGCGATTGGCACCTTTCGATGAGCGTTTGAGTGT